>Ga0307517_10000781_pt1 | contig 54648 bp, 60 predicted proteins | sample 23_EM_MG_FD_194515 | JGI IMG/M metagenome (GOLD analysis project Ga0307517, IMG submission 194515) | Populus trichocarpa ectomycorrhiza microbial communities from riparian zone in the Pacific Northwest, United States - 23_EM | ecosystem: Host-associated > Plants > Roots > Unclassified | place... | reverse complement strand
TTCAATGGCTGTTCTGCTTCTCGCCTTATTGCCCATTCCTCCCAAACTCTCAAAGTCCTCCAAAGCCGACCAACGTCAGAGGAAAATCAACGCTGACACCCTACAAGATGTATTCGAACTCATCTTCACACCCCTACAGGACGTGGCGCATACCGGCATCGCCATTGACCGCGCCGATGGCAAGGTTCGACAGTGCTTTCCAATTCTCTCCGCGTGGATCGCCGACCATATGGAAAACGTGGCACTTAGAGTTCGTTACGGGGCGGGGCGGGGCGGGTTTTCACTCGCAAGGCCCCGCCTTTACAACGGGCCGGGGGGGTTATTTTGGGGGTGATCCCCGCCCCGTCCCCGTCCGGGGCGAGTCCGCGCTCATTCCCTGGATGGGGCCCCGTTTCTCCCCACCTGTTTTCACGGGGACCCATCTGGGGAACGGCCGTGGCCGGGGGCAGGGGCAGGGAACCGTAAAATAACACGCCCCGCCCCAGGCCGTTCACCGGGGCGGGGCGGGGAATTGGGCCAGGGGCCCACGTTTTTCGGGGCCCCGGAGGCTCCGTAACGAACACTAGTGACACTACACGGGTTAAAGACGAACGCCTGTCCTAAATGCGAGGTGCCTACCCACGAATTAGGAACAAATGCCAGAAGCCATCGAACCAGAGATTACGCAAGATACCAACGATACAAACCTGAAAATCAGAACTCAGGCTCGGAGTCCGACGACGACCACATCATGTGTGACAATCTTGGTATCGGCCAAAATATTTTTCACCGCCTCGACCGGGTTTCGGCGTCTGATCTGTACAAGCCAGACATGCTCCATACCATTTATCTCGGGCTATTCAAGCACATGATGGACTGGATCGAAGGCTTTCTGAAGAAACATGGGCGACTGCAGGCTTTCGACGACGTTTGGAAGGCATTACCGCCATACCCGGGATTCTTGGTCCCCAAAAAAGCCTACCGTGAAGTTACGCAGTGGCAAGGGAAAGAGATGAGGAATCTGGGGCGCTGTATTTTGGGAGTTCTCGCCGTGGCACTCCGCCAGCCTGGAGGTGCACAAGTAATCCCTTTCAAACGTGCTCTCGGATGCGTCAGGGCACTGGTCGACTTCAATATGATGGCGCAATACCGAAGCCACACGTCTGACACCATAGCCTACATGGAAGATTATCTGGACCAGTTTCATAAGCTAAAAGATATCTTCTTAGAATTTCGAGTAACAAAACGCACACAGGACAAGGTTGACAAGCAACGAAAGGAGATTCGACGTCAGAGAGCCCTGGTGATTGAGCGAGTGGCCCCATCCCTACGGCGCCGGATGCGCGACGACAATCGTCAAGAAGAAAACGACCTCTGTCTGGACTTGGTCCGTGGCGAATCGCATTTCAACTTTATCAAGATGCATCTACTAAGCCACTTTTGTGACCATATACGCCAGTTTGGCAATATTCCGATGTATTCCACGGAGATCGGAGAGCTCGCTCACAAGACGCACATCAAAGACGGATGGCGCCAATCGAACAAAAATGATGCAGCACGCCAGATCGTCCACAGCTACGGTCGTCAACATGCCATCAGAATGTGACTGTTGAACCTTGAATCTCTAAAATGTCGCGACGCCGATCTCTCAGGTGACGTCTTGCATCATTTAGACAGGACGGCCAGCAGCGTGACCGCAGCAGGGCCGGTTGTCCGCAGGAGGGTCCTGAAGGGACGTCGGGAAGATGTGTCCAACGTCGTGGATTTTAGCCGGATCTGGGGAGTCTCACTCGAGATTATTTATCGTGAATTGATCCGATATAGCAGACATAACCTGCCTGCAGCGCACCGTCTTCCTGAGGACCATGCGATGCTTCGATCACTCCCGGTTGAGCTACTCACACAACTTGAAATTCCGGTTCTTGCGTTCCAAGAAGCCGATGTTTACGAGATCCACCGTGCACGATCCACCGGCGATCTACACTTTAGAAACCAGGGCAGTCGCAATGATTGGGTTTGGGTACAAACGGGTACGGAAGAAATGTATGGTGCGCTGAGGGGTCATCTGCCGGCAAAGCTAGTTGCCCTCTTAAAAATCATGGACTACAGATCCGACGATACTGTGCGGTGGGTCGCCGGTGTTCAGATGCTGATCCCAGTCAACTCAGGGCGCCTATCGGATCAATATGGCCTTGTTACAGTGCAGATGAGGGAGGACGCACCAGGGTTTACAATAGTAGATATAGGGACAATCCTCGGTGTGGCGCATCTGATCCAGGAGTAGAGTTCGTTACGGGGCGGACGGGGCCCCGGAAAACACGGGCCCCCGGCCCTTTTCCCCGCCCTGCCCCGCTCAACGGCCTGGGGCGGGGTGTCTTTTTCGGCCTTCCCGGCCCCTGTCCCCGCTCAGGCCCCCGCCCCACCCATACCCCGAACGGGTTCCCGCTAAAAATGGGTGGTAACAAACTGGGCCCCGTCCAGGGAATGAGTGCGGGTGGGCCCCGTGCGGGGGCGGGGCGGGGATTACCCTAAAAATACCCCCCCCGGCCCTGTGTAAGGGCGGGGCCTGGCGAGTGAAACCCCGCCCCGCCCCGTCCCGTAACGAACACTATCCAGGAGGAGGACCGGCCCTGGCTTATAAATAGCCGGATTGATTTCAGAACATTTAATGAGGTTTATTAAAGAATCTGGATGAGAGAATCAGGACTCGACTATGCGGGAGAATCATACATGATCTTGATACTGTATATAGAAGATATAGAAGCGACTTTAAACCCACATCATGAGTTCGCCAGACCAGTGAGGCGTGATACGTGAGATGTGAGATGTGAAAAAAAAAGTGCTGCTGCCCCAGACGCCAGCAGACCGACGTCTGAGGAAGCAGCGAATTAATTCAGGTTGAGAGTACTCGAGCGGGAATGAGGGGCGGGATACGTCAGGACGCAGAGAAGAAGCGACACGCAGCGAGCACGATCAGGAGGAAGAGGCGACGAGAGAGAGAATCTGGGGTAGTCTGGACGTCGGGAGAACGCGACGTTGCGTCAGGACGTAAGAAACCTTGCGACGTTGCGTCAGAACGCCCGGGACGCACGGGACGCAGAATATTCGGCCCTTGAGTCAGGACGCAACGCCGGGGAATCAGACGCAAGATCCGCTTTTGCTGATGTATGTATTGACCTTATTAAACCCTCCTGGTATCATTATTGACAATTATCACACAATCTACACATTACCCACAATTCTCAATTCCTCCTTCCTGATCTTTCATATTAATGTCGTATCGATGGTCTTCTAATCAGACTTCCTACTTGAACGTTCATTGCATAGAGTTGTTTTCTTCAAAATTCAAACCAGCCTTCATTGGTACCTCTTCCTCGATCAATCTCTCTTTTACCTTTCCTTACTTGTACCAGTTATTCTCAAATACCAGCAATTCTGGCAAGCTGACGCCGTACTCAAGCTATTGGAACCTGAGAGGTAAGATTAAACAATCTCTCGGTTTGGGTGTGATGATTTTTCTGAATAACTCTATTTCCCATCGATATGAATTATCTGACATTTTCCAATTAGTGAAATACAGGATCACCACTCCGCACCGTCACGGAATATATTTCACGATAACATCAATCTTCCGCTGTTACCCTAGTTCGTTTTGCATCACCTACACCAGCAACCGTTACCAAAACCTCACCACACGAAATACTCTTAATCTACTTGCCTATTTCTCCCCGCGCTTGGTGCCCATTTCGGAAAACACACCTAGACTTTGTTACGGGGCGGACGGGTCCCCAAAAGTGTGGGCCCCTAACCCTTTTGCCTCCCCTGCCACACTCAACCGCCTGGGGCGGGGTGTCTTTTTCAGTATTCCCTGCCCCTGTCCCTGCTCACGCGCCTGTCTCACCCATAGCCCAGACTGGTTCCGGTTAAAAATAGGTGGTCACAAATGGTCCCCTTCCAGGCAATGAGTGCAGGTGGGCTCCGGGCGGGGGTGGCACGGGAATTACCCGAAACATACTTCCCGGGCCCAGTCTAAGGGCTGGGTGTGGCCAGTGAAGACCTGCCCCGCCCTGCCCTGTAACGAACACTAAACACACCTACAATGTGGCCGCTTGCTACTGGCACTCTACATCCCAATGTTGACAATCCACAATTCTCTCTGATGCCATAATTTGGTAGCCCTTATGCATGTTGCTATTGAGCGTGATGCATATCACACAAATTGTCAAAATAATTTCCCCATCACAAGTGTGACAGCTGCAATTCTTGCAACCGATGAAGGAAACCAGGGGACATTTCCAATTCTGGATGCGCTAGCTTGTATTAGTGTGTCCCAGTGCACCAGTCAGGTGGTAGCAATTGGTTTCCAATGGACACAATATGAGAGTAAGATATCTCTCACCATTGTGGAAAACGCAAATGTGCAAAAGGGTCTTGTTCCATTTCTTAGCAAGATATGCAGCTACTATGAGCATTATCAAACATATTTGGGCATACCAGAGGATATCATCATCAACCACAACACCTAATATAATAATGACGAATATCACCCATCATGCCCCATAGAGATGGGCATGATCTTCAAAATACTATCTTCTAAAAGGTATATGAGTATGCATGAGCTAAAAACAAACAACGGGTTAAAAAATGGTTGCCACCTCTCTCTGATTTCATGGAACGCTTTTATAAATCACGAAATAATACTCTGACAGGGTATGAGCAAGAGCTTGACCTCGCATATCGGGCACTCAGGTACGCTCTACAGAAGTATCATCGGAGGCCTTGGGGGGACCAAGTGGATGCATACTGGGAATCCCTTTATGCCTGATTACAGGTATCAACCTCATGGATAGTCAGGTTAACCAATGACTCTGGCAATATCTGTCTGAATATCGTTAGTCAAGTCGGTAAGTTGTCCGGAAGAAAATTATATTGTATCGACAAATTATAACACTATTAATCTATAGACAATGATCGGCAAAACTCAATAATGTTTGACCTAAGACACGCTCTACGGAAGATTTCAACTAGGTACCGGAACCGCCATTGTTTAATTCATTTCGCACACTCTTCTCTTTTGCACTCTTTCTTTCAATGTCACCTCAATATCATATGGGTTTCACCACCACATTCTGGCATTTTCTCATTACCCCAAACCTGGCTTCACTGGGAGCATATCAGTAAAGCAATAGTTTCCCCAAGTGATTCAGTGGGAGATGGTTGGACAGAAGGAGGCTATCCTACTTGTGCCGCAGTTTCCACGAAATGAGCCAACTGATGCTCCTGTCCACTGTGAATGTGACTTGAATCAGTACTTTTCCCAAGGGTAGTATTCGTTGGGGGGCGGGGCGCGGTGGGTTTTCACTCGGCAGACTCCGCCCTTAAACAGGGCCGGGTATGTGTGTTTGGGTGATCCCCGCCCCACCCCCATCCGGGCCCGACCCACACTCACTCCCTGGAAGGGGCCCTGTTTGTTACCACCTATTGTGAACCAGAACCCATCTGGGGTATGGGTGGGGCGGGGCCTGAGCTGCAACAGAGGCAGGAAATCCGAAAAGGTCAGCTCGCCCCAGACGGTTGAGTAGGGCAGGGCGGGAAAACAGGAGGGGGTACCCGTTTTTTGGGGCCCTGTCCGCCCCATAACAAACTCTACCCAAGGGTCAAGAACAGCGATCACTCCTACAGGAAACGGTTTATCCCATCACAGGACATCAGTCGCACAACCACCAACCAATAATCCGCCAACTCTCCTTTTGGGAAATACTGCAAGACCGTGGAATCTTGTGGTTAGGAAAAAAGCCGCAGGGAAAAATATCAGTATAGCTGATTCATGGAAAGGCAATCCCCCCTATAGTTATATTGGGGTCTCAAAACTCAGTTGCGCCCCTTGCCAAATGTGGATTGAAGGCTATAAGAGGTAGGGTAGTCGTCAATTCTTCAAGCAAGGCAGCCATGGCAAGTGGTATTCGCCATGGGGCATTCCCCAACTTGATGAAGTAGTCCTTCGTCTATATATGGTTGATAACATTTCAGATAGAGACTATGAGCACTGTCGAGCAAAACGTCGGCTGCGGCCGATATCGGCTGGTAGCCATACTGCCATGAATAAGATTACAAAGCCCACAGATGAGAAAGATGAAAACTTTGTTGCAGCATGCTTGGTACGCTCAAGTGGGGCAGGAGATTCTTCTTAACATTCTTTACCGTCGGACCTAGTCAGGTGTTTTTATTACAATTGTATTACAATAAATTGTGATTTCCTGGTTGTCTTCTCTCCCCTGAATTAATTGCTTGTTCATAGCTGGTCATGACTCAGTCCCACAACATTTGCTCTAGTGTTTGCCCTCTTCTGTCACACCCGATGCACTTTACCAGATTGTGAATCATTTCTTCCAACTGCATATTTCTTTGCATTCTGTTGGTAGAAGAGGGTGGTAAATCCTTTTCTAAAGGCAATGGCAGTTGCCTGAGGCCCACTGTCTCATCTTAACAGGCTACTTGTACTGCAACATTCATTTGGACTGACTAAGCTAAGCAGTCACAGCTCAAGTATATGACTACTGCATGTACCTCCCCACGAGGCCCGCTTTTGGATTCTCGCCTTGTGCAATCACGTTGTCCAGTGCCATATTAACTTGACACTGAGAGAGGTATGCTATGGTAGAGTTTATCAGCAAAAAGGTGGTCTGCGTCAGATACTATAGTGTTGCGTCCTGACTCGGACTCTGCGTCCTGTGCGTCGTGTGCGTCCTCTACCTGTGCGCCACATCTAGTTGCGTCTTGTGCGTCCAGAGAAGCTTGCCTACACTGGGTTCCGTCCGGACACATGCTACTAAGCAACCCTGCCTCCCATGCATCCTGACTTAAACCTCAACACTATCGCACATCAGGATTCACTACAATCCCTGATTCTCCTTTCAGCCATCTTTGTCTTCTAGCCCAGATGTGAGTAAGGAGTATTTCTTGGCAAAGAAAATATAGGTAGTGCTGGCGCCTGGTGAGAAAGCCATCATACCCTTAATCTTAAATTTGTGCTAAAGACCCCTAGTCACACCGGCCCTGGCACTCAGAGTGCTATTTTCAGAACTTCAGCCCTGAATGAGCGAACATGCCAGCTCACTCCTGTCTGAAAGCGAGTGATAGCCATAACACTCTCAAGTCTAGCATACTTCCTGGTGGTTTCTCGGCACTTAGCCTCAAACTGGACCCGACGCGACCCACTCTGAGTCTTTTCATCACAACACACAACATCCACACTCCCGGGCCACAGCTGCAACACTCCACCACAGCCAGACAATCAATCCTGAATCCGACACTTGGCTGTTCCTGGGCTCGATGCCAGCTATCCAGTGGTATAAGATTCATCCCCAGAGGGATATTATTCATCAAGTTACAGGGCTGAATGGCGTGAGGTGCTGGCGATCCCAGAACTCAATGGCAGATCCCTCCACAACCACAGCTCCGATCCTGGATCTGATTGCGGGAGGTCCTTGGGCTCGACGCCAGCTACGCAACGGTATAAAGGACGTCTCTGTGGCATCAAAACCCAGGAAATCGCTGACTCTTGTGAGAGTTGTCTTTATAGGTACCCTGGCGATCCCAGAGCTCGATGGCAGATTGCTCCACAACCACTACTCCGATCCTGGATCTGATTGCCGGAGATTGTTGGGCTCGACGCCAGCTACGCAGCGGTATAAAGGACGTCTCTGTGGCATCAAAGCTCAGGAAGTCGCTGACCCTTGTGAGAGTTGTCTTTATAGATACCCTGGCAATCCCAGACCTCGATAGCGGGTTCCTCCACAACCACTGCTCCGATCCTGAATCCCATTGCGGGAGGTTGTTGGGCTCGACGCCAGCTACGCAACGGTCTAGGCTACGTCCCTGTCGCATCAAAACCCATGAAGTCGCTGTCTTCCGTGCAGGGTGTATCAGGTATCCACTTGAAGCTGGCGATATTTTACTCGATGGAAGATATCTCGACAACCGATTGACGGAGTTTGGTTCCATTTGCAGGGGGGTTGTTGGGCCTGACGCCATCTTTCCAACAGTATAAGGTACGTCTCTGTCGTATCAAAGCCCAGGAATTCGGTATCTTCCGTGGAGAGGATCCTTATAGTAGCCCTGGCCATATTTTACTAGACGGCGGATTACTCCACAACCGCTGCACGGATCTTGATGATCTTTGTGGGAGGTTGTTGGGCCTGACGCCATTTTCCCGGCGGTATAAGGTACGTCTCTGTCGCATCAAAACCCAGGAATTCCCTGACTTCGGTGGAGGGTGTATTAGGTCTCAAGCTGGCGATACTTTGCTCGACAGCACATTACTCCACAACCGCTTGACGGATCTTGATGCTCTTTGCCGGAGGCTTTTGGGCCTGATGCCAGCTTCCCAACCGTATAAGGTACCTCTCTGTCGCATCAAAGCTCATGAATTCACTGGGTTCTGTGGAGGGTGTATTAGGTATCAAGCTGGGGATATTTTACTCGACGGCAGATTACTCCACAACCGCTCCACTGATCTTGATGCTCTTTGCGGGCGGTTGTTGGGCCTGACGCCAGCTTCACAACGGTATATGGTACGTCTCTGTCGCATCAAAGCTCATGAATTCGCTGTCTTCTGTGGAGGGTGTATTCGGTCTCAAGCTGGCGATATTTTACTCGACGGCGGATTACTCCACAACCACTTCACGGATCGTCATGCTCTTTGCGGGAGGTTGTTGGGCCTGACGCCAGCTTCCCACCGGGATAAGGTACGTCTCTGTCGCATCAATACTCATGAATCCGCCAACCCTTCTGAGAGTGGTCTTTCTACAGGTCCAAGAACTCGATGGCAGATTCCTCCACAACCGCTTCTCCGATCCTGAATCCGATTGCGGGAGATTATTGGGCTCGACGCCAGCTACGCTGTGGTATAGGATACGTCCTGAGGCGCCAATTCCCCATTGACCTACAGGGTCCTGGGTAGAGGAGGAAGGTGCCAGACACGGAAGGCTTCCTATGACTTAGTGTTTCTCTGTGAATTGGCCTGTATATTAGAAAAATAGTAGACTACTAGTAGTGAATTTAACAGTTTGACGGTATGAAATCTATTGTAACCCAGGTCAGAAAAAAGTAAACGGGAGACCCTTCGCTTATCTCAGGAAGATGTGGTCTCGTGTCAGGTGAAATCCTGAGTATTTAGTGCTGCGTCAGATAGCGTCCTGAGTATTAGGTGTTGCATCTGGGGCATTCTGAGGATTAGGTGCTGCGTCTGGTGCGTCCTGAGGATTAGGTGCTGCCTCTGGTTGTGTCAGATGGGTGGTGTGGTAGGGTGGTTGCGTCCTGATTCGCTATTGGCGTTCTAGCGTCAGGAGCGTCAGAGGCACAGAACACACAGAATGCAGGGCAATATTTTTGCTGATGTTTCCCCCTCTGGTAAGATCTCACATTTTTATTATTCTTTCATCCCTCTTGTGTTGCTGTCATTTTCGCCCCTTTCCACGTAAGATAACAAACAGCAAGCTTTGTTAAGTTAATATGGTACAATTATAGTATAGCACACCCCGTGGGAACAGCCATTGTCTGAACTTCTCATGAGACCTCAGGCTTGCAACAACGGATATGCCCATGAATCTAGCGACCACAATCAAATTCATGTTGCACTGACTTTTTCTAATTATGCTAACCTTCCCGGCACCATGATCCAGGGAATGTCCCCAGCTGCAGCAGCGAGGATTCTGATGGACCCCTGGGCTGCGGACAGCAACAATCCCAGGGTTAGATCCTCTTCTTGTAGCTTTGTTGGTATGGCACGAAATAATGACGGTGTGGGGTAGGGTCATATCATGGGGTAGTTAGATGGTCACACTTGGTGTTGAGTCCCATTGTGACTCACCCACTTAATAGATAGCTTGGCGTACAGAATTTTCTGTATATAGCCTCTTCAACCTTCTGTAACTAGACAAGCGGGCACAACACACAAGTCAAACACACTATTGTCAATGTTTCCTTTTTCTACTTTGATTGGGTCAAGCACTTCTCTCCTACTATCCTCTATCCGGTGAATTAAGTGGGTCAGCATCCAGGCAATCCTCTACCCAACTATCTTACGGTTTAGAAGAAGGTCCTGCCGCGGGCGATAGGAGTGGAATACAGCTTGCGCGACACACCATCCACACAAGGGCAGAAGTGAGAGAGCCCGACAACGGTACAGAGGCCAAGTTGCATCATGCCGGCATTGTCAGCTGTAGAAAAATCATCAAAGCCGAGGCCACCAACAAGGAAGCTGAGGAAGAGGTGCTTGCGGGAGAGCGAAAGTTGATCAAAGAGTGTCAGCCTATATGTTTACCAGCCAAGGAAGTAGGAGCAAGGTATGGGATGAGTCTGTGCCACTCCTCACCTATAGTGAGAGAGGTTTGGGACAAGGCTGATAGACATTTATGGAAACTTATGGTTGCTCATTTACCTTGTTATTCCCCTTCACCATACTAATTATATTATAGGTTTCGCAATCACCAACATTAAGGGAAATAACCCCAATGCATTGACCGTTCATGTTGGCGGACTGTGTGGAAAAACTATCTGGTAGAACTACAGGTCAATTATTTTTGAGAGGGTCGGCGCCGAGGAATCACCCCAATCGAACAGGATATTCAAACACGTCACAGAGGCAACTACCTCATGTGCATACCGCTCCCCGACCGATCTTTTATGTGTGATTCAATTCCCAGAGCCCTCGCTCAATTGCATTCCGCAGGCTTCCTTTGCCGACATGAGATCTTGCGGTTTAATTTAGTTTCACCAGCCATTCACTAAGTACAAAGACAGAGTACACTTGGGGCGCGCAGTGATTGCCAGTGATTTTCAACACTAAGGATATCTCACTAGGAATCCTATCGCCACCTCAAGGGGGGGCCCTATGTTCATTTACACGGGTACAAATCTCAAACTCCATTCGCTCCCCACCTCTTGGTCCGTTCATTATCTGACTCATCCTATCCGAAAAAGGTGGGAAATCGGTCTCAAAATAGCACTCTCCGTCACCCTTCATATTGGTGAGAACCGCCTGACGAAAATGCCAACGGAAAAGCTCATCGACTGGCCGAAGTGGATCATCACGGAGGCGCTGGTCAAGTTGTTGGCCGGCAATTCCATAGCTGCTAGCAAAAGGACTAAAACAGACGATCTTATAGCCATCCTAAAGCCTCGTTAGCTACTAATACCACAAACACTTCAAGCCTGGGCTAGGCGTACATCTGGATTGATCGAGAAATCATAGCAGTCAAATAATGCGTGAATATCGGCACCGATTAATATCCCATTCTGCACGGAGTTAATGGATCCATCTGACTCAGAGGCGGGCGGAACGGTGATCCAGCTACTGTAGTTACGATCATTCCAATGGCTCTCATGTGCTAAAGGAAATATGTGAGTAGCCTCAAAGCTGGTCCAGTAACCAACACCATCAATTACTCCTGGTCTGCCTGTTATAACACATCGCCGGTCTCTGTCACGTATAGAGTGACAAAACGCTTGAACCCTTGGTCCGGACGGCAAGGAAAGAGTACGAAGTAGAGGGACTTCACTCGTGACCGCGATGGGACCTATCCCCTAAGCTGTCAGCCGCTAACGAACCCAAATGCCCCCCCGCGGAACAACAACACCAGACAGAAAGAGCATGGTTTAAAATTTAAAGAAAGTGGTAGAAAGTCATAGAAATAAAAGAAAAGGTTTATTTAGAATGAAAACAAATAAACAATTTCTCTCATGTCATTGTTGAATCGTGGAGAGCAGAGTTGGGGCGTCGTGGATTAAGGGTCCCAAATGGGAAACTTGACTTGACAGTCAAGGGGATAGTGAGTGAGTGGTGAGCGATGGCCGAAGCGCAGGGGGGACTTACCATCACTGGCAATGTAGTAATTGCCTGGTTGGAGAGGTTGCTCATCCTTCTCAACCAATCGCTGGTTCTCGTCTTCTAGGACGAAAGTATCGGTAAAGATACAGATAATCTCCACCATAGAATAGAGATTGGTGTTGGTAATACCCTCTGCGACCCAGAGACCACCGAGCGCTGTATCCCGATGGTTTGAATCATATATGAAGAGATTGCGAAATGCCAAGCGATTAATGGGCGGCGCGCATTCGAACATATCCTGGTCTGCCGATGTCATCGTTCTAGCTCAGGGTAGGGAGAGAAGAGATTCTCGTATCAATGGAGAAGTGAATGTTTGTATCCGTGGAGGAAAGATACCGTTGCATCCGTGAAGAGCAAAGAAACCGTTGTATCGAAAACCGAGCAGATGAGTGCTAAGCACGTAACTAAGAAAAAACAAACATGTACGAACCCGCACGGTAGAATTAGTTTCACCTGCTTATATAAGCACAAGACCTTTGGCCCCGAGCAAGTTTCGAATAATGTATGATACTGCCAGAAGTTCTTTAACTCGTTCATTCGGTAGGAAATAGGCACTTCCCAAAAGCTAAATGCTGTTTACTTATCACGATTCCACACCTAGGGTCAAAGGAGATTAAAACCAAAAGGAACAAAAGGGCAGGGTTCCGAATGGTCGGCGGAAAACTGGGCTTTACCAATGCACTGATGCCGGTCACTGGTTACTCGAAATTACGTACGCAAGTGCTTTCCCATTTGGTGTTGAGCTCGCGCCTGTGTTTGCTTCTCGTTCACCCACTTGACACTCGCTTACTTCCTCAGGATTCGAATAATTGTTTGAAAACGACCTTCGCAAACACCCACTTTCCCATCCAAACTTCAAACAATGACTTCGGCAAATCAAACCGATCTCCCTTGGATCTTGGATGCCTTTCACGCAGCCTATCGCAATCTTTTCCTCTACGATGCCACAGATCATAGCAAGCTGCTCGGAGGTCTCATGGTTACTGCCGGAATGACCAACGAGAACCTTTATGACTGGGTCGAGATTTATTGCGTCTTCACTGCACCCTTCAACATACACAACAATAACCAACATGTCGTTGAGCGGAATGGGAACGCACTTGTAGCAGGTAATTATTACATTGTTAGCGATGGTAAGCACCCGGTATACTTGTGTTATTGATAGTTACTCATGCTTCACAGGTTCAATCGAAAATACCGGTGAAGTCCCCGTTTGTCAAACCATGTCAATGTATTCTCAAAGGCATGTTCCTACGTTCCGTGGTCAGATAATTGACCGAGATCGACGATGCATCATAACTCAAACACCGGGAATCATCAACGGCATTGGTTGCTGGGGAGCGTTCGAGGCTGCCCACATATTCCCCTATCACATGCTGCATACTGGAGTGATCAGCAGTGTTCTCAGTCGTCCAGTCCGTCCGTCTTCGGAGTAGGACGGGACGGACTACGGCTCATAGTCCGTCTTTTTTGGGGTGCTAGGACGGACTACGCCCGGGAAGGTTAGGACCGAACGGACTATAGGGGACTGTAGTCCAGCACTTGGACCTCCGGTACTAGCCGAAGTTGAAATAATGCACCTCCGAACCAATCATATAGCATCATGAGACATCATTCGTGCCGTCCCCCGCCGTCCTCACCCATCCCCGGCCGTCCTCACTCATCCCCGGCCGTCCTTACGCATCCCCGGCCGTCCTCACCTGTCCCCGGCCGTCCCCTGCCGTCCATCCCCCTGCCCTGCACTAACATGTCTCACCCTGTAGGGCCCGCCGTCCTGCCTAAAGATGGCGGTCCTGCCCTTAAGGCGCCCCGGACGGACTACAGCTAGCCGTCCCGTCCCGTCTGGGGCTCTTGGCAGTCCCCCCGGACGGCTGCGAACACTGGTGATCAGCGTTTCGATCGGTGGATTTCGATTCCACCCCCTCGGGCATCTGATGGATTGATTAATTCAATCCAGAACGGTATTCTCCTGCGGAGAGACATACATACACTTTTCGACAGATACGAGTTTTCGGTGAACCCTGACGTACGTCCACCACCATTACAAAATGATTTTATTCCTCCCGCTAATGTTCTTGTTAGGATGGCCACAAAATTGTGTTTCAAGCCGTTTGCATCTTCATTTGGGATTGCCGGAAGACACCTTGATTCTGCTTTCCTCGAGCACCCAAGCCGGCCCGTCTATCACCTCTGGCGTTGGCATTTTAGGCAGGCCGTTTTGTCCAATATGAAGGGGGCCGGAGAGGCCACGCCGGATATCGATAACCCACCAAGCTCTGACATGCTTGGCCAGAGTACGTTGGGCCAACAATGCGTCGAGCAAATCCCGTTTCAACCATTCGGTCATCTTAGTCAACCGGAAACTTGCGTGTGAGCAAAAGATAAAGTTTGGCTACTGGAGGATGTTCATGGTACGCAATAGCATATTTTATGGAAAACGCTAGCCCAGATGTTTTTTAAGCAATTGCCTTGCCACTTAGAATCTGAGCTTCATTAATCGCCCAACTGCGTGAGATATTTGCATAGAGGGTTAGGTTTGTAGCTGGGACGATTTAGAAAGCTTGGGTGGTTGCTTGGTAATCTTGTAAACCCCGGCCAAATCGTTCTGAACTTTCACTTGGCTACCTTAGGGCCCGTTTACTGATCCGTTGCGTTTCGAGATTTTGGTGGGGAAACTAGACGGTGGCGTCTCAACCGGCATCAGATTCCAATAGACGTGGCAAAACTGTTTGCCATGTTTTCAACTGTCTAATATTCTGGGTGTTGGGCGGTCAGATCAGGACGTGGCTCAAGAGGTGGTATTGCAACCACCGTCTACTGGCACCACAAAAATGCCACCAACCTGCCACGCCTGCAATGACAAGAGCAGCTATGAATAAGCTCTATTTTCCTTGCACAATCAGTGATTCCTTCTCTCATAATTTAGGGTAAGTTTAATAACAAAATTCTCATCATTTGATTGTGAGGGGGCAATTGTTGGTAAGTCAAATATCTCGGTTGCCGAGCACTGTGACAATTGAAAGCTACCTGGTTGCACACCTCAAATTTGTGTATCAAACTTTTCACACTACTACAAACTATATTAGGTAAACACACACCCATCAATTTTCCCTATCCCTCTTCGACCGTTTAGCCTCGCTTAACGGTCGGCACCGTCTCCGGTTGCTTGGCGGCCGTCTATTGGTAAACGGACCCTTATTCAACGAGCCTTCCTCCGATGACCATTTCCTTGACACAATGTTCCATATTCCGAACGGCCGGCCACGGTACTTCAGAATCATGCATATTGCCCTTGGAATCAAGGGCGGTCTGGAGCGCGCTTGTGACACTAAATATCTTTTTACCCAGGAGCTGCCGCGAGGACTTCTTGGCGTTTAGCGATAAGCTGGTAACCGAGATCCATGGCTAGGCGATATGCTTCACCGCGCACGGCGGGGCAATTGTTGGTATAATATTGCATGAACTCCACTGGGGTATGATCGGATCGGTTCATGATTCGAATGCTATGTGAGACAATTCCTCGGTCGATAAGCTTGAGGCGGCCAAAGGTGTTAAAGTACATGTTAAGCGCATCTTGTCCAGCCCAGTTCTACGACGAATCGACGAATCGTAAACACTAAGCTTCAGCGGGGGGGAAGGACAGTTCTATACCGTAGGTGTAGAATTCCCCTTGTTCGACATTCCGCAAGCAAATATGTGCTTGGAGTAGCCTGTTGGCCTCCAGTGACCCTAAAAATGCCTTTCCGCCTGATCGGAGATCCGTCTTAAGATATAGTGCGAGAATCTCCAATTGATGATTGAAGAGTGCTGGCTGGTCCTTAGTCAGGGCGTCAATTGCCGCAGGACCCATCATCATTCCACCTGGAGCACCAGCGGCAGCACCAGCGGCAGCAGGGCCCGATAGTGATACTCAAGAGCTAGCAGCGTAATTTGTTACAACATCATCTAATAATACCTTTGCGTCGCCCTCGCTTCCGAGTCTTGCTGAGGGCTCCATTGTTATAGCCAGCATCAAGGCGCTATCCTGTCTGCCGGATTGCTGACGGTAGCGATCGGTAAGGTAATTTCTGCCTGTGGTAATATATTAAAGCCACCAGGCATCTTGGAAGAGATCATGTGGGCAATCATAGAGCTAGATTGCTTGCCGAGCTGTCCATTGAAGGTTTTCTGCATGCAGGGTTCCGAATAGTCCGACCGGTCAAGTCGTGGAGGCGGGACCGGGCTGGCCAGTCCTGGTGATGGCGATGACTGGACCCGACTAACTTGGGTGGTCCGGTCCGGTTTGAACTGGTCCCAGACCAGTCTTTATGGGGGATCACATAAGTCTGAATGTCACCAAGCCCAACACTCGCTAAGAATAGAAGTATAGCTATACTAGGATCCTAAAGTCGCGTGTCACGCTATGAATCAACAGCCCCTCAATAGAAGCTGATATAATATCCTGGAGAGGATAATATGCGGTGGAAATACGATTACCTGATGGATAAGTCGCATCCAATACCGGTATTGTGGCATGTGGTCATGTAATATCACTCACTTAGTGAACCAAAAATGGTTCAATACTCAAGAACCGATTTTCGCCACCCCTAATCTAAGTGAGGCACTATCTCCACCATATAATTCATGGAAAACAATAAGTTTAATTAAGAAAAGCTTTACTTGAACGTAATATATAGTGATAAAAATAGCGTATCCAATTGCTTGGCAGGCCTGGTCAGACCAGTCCTGGTCAAGTCGGTTTCCATAATCCTGACTGTCCAGTCGGTCTGATTTCCACCATTGGACTAGACTTGACTTTCGACCTGACTAGCTAGTCTTCCGCCGACCATTCGGAACCCTGTCTGCATGGCAGCTCCCAGCCCGTCAAGAGGTGCGTCTTCTGCTTTTTCGGGAGTGTTGCCGTACTCCTTTTGTAAATCCAAAATCCTATCCTGTTTGCGCAACCTAAAGATAAGAAACAAAGATAGAGGGGAATTAACCTCCGAGAATCTCATTCTACAATGTACTCTTTCCGTTCACTAGATCTTTGATGGCTTTTGAGAGTGGAATTTCGGCAAGCGGTTTGTTCAGCTTCTGGGCAACAAGAGATCGGACGATATCCACAGCTTGAACCGATTCATCTTTAACTAGCGCCGCCGGGCCAGAGGAAGCCAGTGGAACTACCACTGGAGGAGCAGCACCTTCGGGGGGCGCGGAAGAGGCCGGAGGGGCCTATGAAGATTCTGAGTGCCTCTCCTCCACTACAAAAACAGGCTCAGTATGGTAGTAAAAATCTCTTTGGCGTCTTTATTGTAACAAATAATTTGACGGTGAAGGGTTTGGTATTTGGCGGCTAAGTAAGGGAGGGTATTGCGCCTTGGCAAAAGTAAGCGAACACAGCGGCGATGCAACGACTCGCGCTTCGTTGCCCACACCCAACTCAACAAGTACTCTGCAAAACTGCAACTAAATTTGTTTTTTTTAAAAAAAAATCGGGCCTGTATCATACCTAGTTAGTCGACAACCTGCAAGGTTGGCCTTTTTTGCTGTCCAAATTTTCTCTCTTTTGTGCGGTTATCTGGATTGGTTTTGCAAGGTAGATTAGTGAGCTTGAATTCATCGTGACTTGTGTGGTTTTCTGGTGTTTCTTGAAAGTGACAGTTGTTTGCTCAAATATGCCGTTCCGCAGAGTAGATACCATTACCCGAATATTTTGTTTTCACTACTCTCACCTTTTTCTCATTTTCTTGCCGCGACTCTGATACCTGGGCTGCTGTAGTCGCTCATGGTTCCCGAGAGGCACGATTGAACCCTCTTTCCTTCCTTTGATTCAAAAGACACATCGAGGCATATGATACATGCCGAACTGTTGTGCACCTCCGAACGCCCCACTTCTGATCCCCCTCTCACCAAATTGATTCTCCTCATGGGCCTCTCTCCTTTTCCATTACTTACCTCCCCCATCATTCTCTTATCCTCCAGCTATCCTCCTTAATCGCCTCCTCCACCACTTGACAGTACCCCTGGAATTATATCCTATACATTACCAATTTTTCCCTCTCTCTTTTGTTTTCCCCGGTATTCCTCTTCGTACCCACGGGCCCTCCTTACGAAATTCAAATATCTTTCGCGATAATTTCCTTCATATAAATTGTGAGTTTCCCGTCGAAGCCATTTCCTTTTTTTCCCTTTCATTGCCGCTTCTATCTTGCTTGGTTACCCACTGTATTAGAGTTCCCTACCCCCTACTCAATTCCTGATGAGTTGTGCTAATTACTGATTATGAAGAACCTCCATTGAGCCCAGCCCGCTCCTTTTTGCTGGGCAATCTTCAGCATGTGCGGTACACTAGGAACAACTACAGGGGGTTTTTACTCCTCATTCTGCATCCCCTCTCCGCCCTCTTGTTCTCAATCACGGGTCACTTGAGCATGCCCTCCTCATTCCCACCACCCTTCACTATCATGTAACCGAGCTTCGCTAGCAGTTTTTTTCTATCTCAATTGCCACCTCCGACTGACGAATTTGCTCTCGAAGAGGAGAAATCACTCGCCCCCGAGCCTCTTTCCCGGTTTTTAGCCTGCCTGACGCGACAAGTTACGGAAGGGGAGGATGACGCACAAGGAATCTACGAGGACCTTTTACGTCTTGTTCTGACTGAATTCGAAGCCCGCTCTCAGCGGGGCAACGCAGTTCATGCTCTGGCCGCTCAATTGCCTGGCGCTCTGGCGAGGAGGCCGGACCTTCGTTGATACCAAATATTTCTCGGTTGCGTGGATTATGGTTACTGGGATGACACCTTGTATAGTACTGTCCCGTGGGGCTTTGTTGTGGCCACTATGAACGCCGGGTATCAGATTGAATTGGTCGGTGAGTTCAATCATATTTCTTAGGAATTTTGCATATTCTATCCCGACGCAAATTAACAGGGAGTAGTTGTGACTAACAATAATTACAATGCCAAGGTCCTTACTGCAGCTCTTCAGAAAATTGAACAGAATACGATCCCTGGTTCCGATATCACGGTTAATCCTACCCACGCGAATCCCCGAGCCATGGGATGGCAGATCCCACTTCTTTAAGAGCTTCGTTCCGCTGGTGTTTCGATTGAAGGGCTGACTATTGGCCACGGGGCACTGTTCATCGAGGCTGCCAAAGAGTGCATTCAGACGATCGGTTTGAAACACATCTTTGTTTACGCCCTGCTCTATCCATGCTATCCAACAAGTCATCAATATTGCAAAGGCTAACCCAAATTTCCTAGTAATTCTGCAGTGGGCAGGAGGAACAGGAGGCGGTCATCACTCCTTTGAAGATTTCTACCAACCCATCCTTCAGATGTACGCACGCATCCCGAGATTGGCTAACGTTGCCCATGTTTCTGGCGCTGGATTTTGTGTGGCCGAAGATACATATCCTTATTTGGCAGGAGCTTGGTCCGAGAAGTTTAAGTGCCCTCCGATACCTTTCGGCGGTGTTTTGTTTGGTAGCAGAATGATGACTGCCCAGGAGGCACATACTAGCTTGAATGTAGGTTCACCTTGGTTAATCCCACAATCGAGCTCATTCTAATTGATATTGTGTTGCAGGCCAAGAAAGCGATCTGCGACGCAGAGCGATTGGATGATAAGGACTGGGAGAAGACCTATAAGGGCCCTGCGGGTGGTGTTATTACAGTACCGTCGGAGATGGGCGAGCCAATCCACAAGCTTGTTATCGGTGGTGTCAGACTTTGGTGGGTGTCAATCGGGATTTTGATACCCAAATGTTTTTCAACTAACCCGCCTGCATATAGGGCGGAGCTGGACCGCACAATTTTCTCACCCGACAAAGACAAGCGCCTCGTGGAACTTAAGAAGCGACGTGACTATATCATCAGGCGCCTGAGTGCTAATTTCCAAAAGACCTAGTTTAGTCGAAATTCTAATGGGGAGGCCGTTGATCTCGAAGACATGACCTACGCCGAGGTCGTCCATCGAATGGCTGAACTCATTTACGTTAAGCATGAGTCCCGCTGCATCGATCCATCTTTACCACCGCTTACTGGGGATTTCATTCGACGTATTGAGGAACGCTTCACTCTCATTGAGGGCTAGGCTTCCTTGCTCCAAAACTGCGCCGATTTGAATCATCCTCCCGCTACTACAGAAAATATTCTAACCCATTACCCGGATGCCAACACCCAACTCATCAATGTACAGGATATGCGGCGTTTCCTCCTTCCATGCCAATGGCGCTGCCAGAAGACTGTTCCGTTTGTTCCTGCGCTAGACGAGAATTTCGAATCCTGGTTTAAGAAGGATTCACTTTGGCAATCCGAAGATCTCGATGCTGTTGCTGGCCAGGATGTCGGGAAGAACCTCCATTCTTCAGGGACCTAAGGCTGCCAAATACTCCACCGTATTAAATGAGCCTATCAAGGATATCCTCCACGGAATCCACAATGGGCACATCGCTGCACTGACAACGGATTTCTATGGCGGTGGCCAGAGCGCGATCCCTGTTGTTTAGCGTTTCGGTGGGAAACCGAAAAAAAAACTCTGGATGACATTGAGAAGGTTGGCGGGTTGAACATTTCTGAGGAGGGCGGAAAAACTACATTTAGACTCTCGGTTCCCGCCTCCCAGGGTGCTATTCCTGACTCTGACCCGTGGCTGAGGCTGCTTGGAGGTGAAACCTTCTCGTGGAGACATGCGTTATTTACCAGCGATGTTTCCGTTCAAGGCAACAAATTCCAGGACAATCCAATGAGACGAATCTTTTCTCCAGCCCGTGGCATGGTCGTCGAAATCATCAACGCAAGGGATCCGGCTAAAACTGTCATTGCTGGCGATGAGAAAACCACCCCGTTAGTTGCTATGTCAACAATGTGGAGATTAAGATGTCGGAACAGAAAGAGATTATCATTAACCTCATTGAGGAGCGCACCATACTGGGGCAGCCCGCGTTCTTGCCATTCAGGTTACGCTATCATCCCGCGAATGGCGCTGCATCTATCTGCGAGGTACAGGAGGGAAGTAACGATAGAATCAAAGAATTTTAGTACCGTCTCGGGTTGAACGATGAAAAAGTTCCCCTCGATGCGGCACTAGGAGATGTATTTGATGCCGGATGCGCACAGGCTACTCGGCAGGCAATCCCCGATTTCGTTCACCCGGCTGGGAAAAATGGCGAGGCTTTCGTCGGGCGACCCTTGGAAGGCACTCTACGCACCGGTGGATTTCGATATTGTGGTTGGGTGGAAAGCCATCCTCAAAGCAATATTCCCAAACGCCAGTGACCGCGATCTTCTCAAGCTGGTTCACCTCTCCAATAGCTTCCGCCTGCTTCCCGGCCAGGAGCCTTTGAGGAAGGATGATATGGTTGAAACCAAAGCCCAAATCAATGCCGTTCTAAACCAGGACTCGGGAAATATGGTAGAGGTTTATGGAAGAATCTTGAGGGATGGGTGGCCAATTATGGAGGCCACCCGACAATTCTTGTACAGAGGCTCCTACATTGGCTGTGAAAACACGTTCCAACGAAAGATCGAGACGCCAATTCAAGTACATATGGCATCGAGGAGAGACGCTGCTGTCCTTCCCTCAAAGGAATGGTTCCACCTCGATGATCCTGACACCAAATTGTTAGGGAAGACTCTTACGTTTCGCTTGTCAAGCTTTATCCGATTCAAAGATGAGAAGAACCCCAGCTCCGTTCAAACTCTCGGACAAGCGCTGGATGAGTTGCCTGCAAAGGAAGTTATACAAGCTGCATCTGTTCAGTACATTACCGGTCAGAGCCACGGAAACCCGGTAACTGACTATCTCCAACGCCACGGCACCAGTCTGGCACAGCCTGTCAAGTTCGACAATGCTATTCCTCTTAACTCGAAAACCGAATTTCTCATCAGAGCACTGGCTAGCAACGAAGGATATGGCCATGCATCGAGCGACTGCAATCCAATTCACGTCTCGCGAACCCTCCCTAGCTATGGCATCCTTGCCGGAACCATACCATCACTCATGGAATGTTCTCATCTGCGGCGGTGAGGTCTCTTGTTGAAACTGGACCGCGGAGAACAACATTGCCCGGGTGTGATCTTTTCGTGTAACTTTGCTGGTATTGTACTACCGAACGACGATATTGAGACCAAGTTGCATCATACCGGCATGGTCAGCGGCAGAAAAATTATCAAAGCTGGGGCCACCAACAAGGAAACCCAAGAGAAGGTGATTGTGGGAGAGGCGTGAGATGAGCATCCGATATCTGCTATATGTTTACCTGCCGGTCTAAGGAGGTTAGGAGTAAGGTATGGGGGTGAGTTTGTGGGACTCCTCGCCTGTAGCTGGAGAGGTTTGGGATAGGGCTGATTCACATTTTATGGACAATTATGGCAAGTAATTTCCCTTGTGATTCTCTCCAGCAACTAATTGTATTATAGATTACGCAATCACAAACAGTGTGAAAAATAACCCCAAGGAATTGACTGTTCATTTTGGCGGACCGTGTGGAAAGACTATTAGGCAGAACCACTTGTCGATGGCTTTTGAGAGCGGCCGTGCGAACGGATCAACCAAATCGGGGGGGGTCTTCAAAGATATCACGGAGAGAACTACATCGTGAGGGCGTCGAAGAGAGGGTCGTCGAGATTATCCAGGAACAGTGTTCGCAACGGGGCAGTCCGTCCGTCCTGGGCCAGGACGAGGACGGACGACATTGAGTCGTCCCCCACCGTCCCCCGTCGTCCCCTGCCGTCTTCCACCGTCTTCCGCTGTTTTCCGATGTTTTCCGATGTTTTCCGCCGTCCCCCGCCGTCCCCGGCGGTCCTATGTAGTTACCTGACGTCCCCTGGAAGAAGTTGTCTCAGGTCGTGGGGCTCGTCGTCCTTGCTAATGACGGCCGTCCTGGGAATTCAAGGACGAGGACGGACTACATTTTGCCGTCCCGTCTCGTCCGGGGGTCTTGCCAGTCCCCCCGCCGGGCCCTACGGGGGCCCCGGACGGCTGAGAACACTGTCCAGGAATGCGCTCAACAGACTTATGCCAAGCTGAAGCCAGTCGAGTCGAACTCCAATGCGGTCTCGCCACAATCCCTCTCAGGAACATTGACGTTGTTGTTATGAGATCTGGATACGAGGAAAAATGGGCTGGAAAAATGAAGGAGGGCAAAGAAGCCAAGGAGGAAACTGCTGTATATTCTGAGGATTCGTGTTTTTGCCTGGTTATTTCTATCTACGGAAGAACAGCAAGTTTAAATGGACAATACAAAGAGCTTTCTTCACCATTCTATCCAGCGGAAATCCTGCCGGAGATGCGCACAGCATTCCGATCGCTCCTCCGGTCAACTTCCCAGACCTCTTCGGCGAAGTATGCGAATCCTCACATATAGGATACAGACCGGGTATCCCCTTCCTCCTGTTTGGTTTGTAATAACTGACAAAGGAAACTCAAAAACTAATAAGCGACACACTAGGAAACGTATAAACAAAAGTTGCTTTCTTCCGGAGTGAGCACCGGTGATTTTCAACAGACGTCCCGTTCCACTCCACATTCTGGCGCAATGGAGTCAAACCCTTCGGATCATTTCTCATGAAAAATATAGTCAAGTCTTAGATCGACCCCAGCAAACCTGTGGGAAAACATATCCCTAACGTGACGGCGAAGCCATTCCAACTAACTCACCAAGGAGCACTTTGAGGACGTGTACTAACTGACAAATGGCCCGCGTATCGGTCAGGTTTTAGCTAATTGGGACAGGTATGAAGGCTCCGCCGCCCTGGCCGGAACCACCGGTTAATTTTCTTCTCTTATTTTCATGTTTCTGTTTTGCGGTTTCTAAGTTTTGGGTAATGGTTTAGGGTGGGGTCCCAATGTCTGTTCTTATTTTATGTAAATTCTGCAGGGGTTGTGAGCTGTATGTAGTATTTCGAATCTATTAGATTACAGATTACGGAGTGTATTTTGCGCCTGAACTGATGTGTTGGTATGATGTGGATAACATCCTCGGAGCACTGGGGTCAGTACACTCTTGCAGGCCGGGATATATACATCCTCCTAGAGAGGTAGTAGCAAATCATACGCCAGGCAGTCTCCCGGCATTGGCGTATATCTTCCACTCGAATCTCTCAGACTCGATCCTGCCCACTGCGGTCCTCGCTTCCATCTCATTCCTCTTATAATAGTGGTGCGATATAGAGGACACCTAGATAATAAACCTCACGTATAAAACTTCCAAGCCCAATCCCTCAGAGCAGACGGCGATAATCTACACCCTACCTCACCCCCACCCTTTTCCTCCTGGAACCTGTACCTGGGATCCAATTTTGAAATCTAATGTACTTGAGTACAGTACTCAAGTAGACAACAGTCCAGCGCATCCCTAGCCAGCTTCAACAACTCATGGTTGGCTCTCCAGTTGGCGGCACCAGCCTGACCCAAGGATAATGTTATAGACTCCTGACCAATCAGATATAAGTATTATTACTACAATGGCAAATGACTCTAAGTAGGTGAAGCTATCTTCTTATATTAGATAATAACTAGGCTATTTGGTATAGGCTGCATGTGAATCATGGGCCTTGTGTGTTTTATTATTTATACCTACTGTAAGTTAAGCCATAGCGAGGAGTTCTTACTACAAATGTGTGGAGTAGAGAGAACATAGATAAAAGTATGAAAGCTGAGAACTGATTTCTCATTGGCCCCAATACTAATATATAAAATTAATTAACTAAACAATTGTTATTGTGAACACTTGTCCAAAGGTAGTTCCCATATCATCAAGGCATTTCCACCATATCACCTTATTCACTTACTCTTCATTTCCATACTTCTGCTGACCACATCATGCCTGATTGGAACAACCAATTGGTCATTGGACAAAGCGCATAAAGTATTGCTCAGTCGTGCTGGAAAAAGGTATTAGCTATTGGGTGCTTATCTAGACGCCATAGGTCACATTACTTAGACTCAGGAGCAACTGGCATGTATAGGAGTCCTGGGAGTAGGAGACCTCAAAACTCACCCAAACGTCACTTCTTATTTGCATGTGTGCTTCAGCTCACCTTCTTTTTTCTATGTTTTCTCCAAGGACTAAGATTCTTTTGGTTATACGCACTGCTTCCCCCCGTACATCGCCCCTGCCTCTTATTGTCACATGATAAGGTAAGACTTGGAACCTTAATGGTTTATTTAATGTTCCTTCTATTGTAAAATTGTTGCCTAGAGGCATTACTATATTCAAGGCATGACAAATTTTCATGGTTCTATTCTTTTGTGAATATGGCACTAGTGTTCATTACAGTATCTCCTAGGCTCTGAAAAACTCCGACCCCTGGCCCCATTCCCCTAACCACCGAGCTGAACCCCCCTTTGAGGGGTCTGTATTCATCGGGATCTCTGCCACTACCCCCTGCCCCACACATTGCCCAAACACCCCTTGTTAAAATATCGGGGGAGAAACTGGGCAATATCCTGGGAATGAGCAGGAACTCACCGCCCCGACTCGGACAGGCAGGGTGGGAATTTCTCCAAAGGTTTCCCCAGTGGCTATGTAAGCTAGAGCCCCGGCAAGTATGAATAGTGTTCGTTACGGGGCGGGGCGGGGCGGGCTTTCACTCGCCAGGCCCCGCCCTTACACAGGGCCGGGGGGGTATTTTTAGGGTAATCACCGCCCCGCCCCCGCACGGGGCCCACCCGCACTCATTCCCTGGACGGGGCCCCGTTTGTTACCACCCATTTTGAGTGGGGACCCGTTCGGGGTATGGGTGGGGCGGGGGCCTGAGCGGGGACAGGGGCCGGCAATGCCGAAAAAGACACCCCGCCCCAGGCCGTTGAGCGGGGCAGGGCGGGGAAAAGGGCCGGGGGCCCGCGTTTTCCGGGGCCCCGTCCGCCCCGTAACGAACTCTAAGTATGAACCTGCCCCCCCTCTCTCACTACAAACTCTATATACAATACATGTATGAATATGAGGCATAGCTCAACAAACCGAGGATGGATTTCCTTCTCATATCAATTGTGGTCTACTTCCTATTTCCTTTGTTGTTTGCACTTCTTGGTATTGCTTTCACAACTCCTGTACTTCAGAATATCATGTTCGCTATTGTCAGAATCCACAACTAAGCCAAAAGGCCATGCACCCTGACTCGGATGTCCAATGTGGTAATTAGCCTAGACCCACAAGTCCTTCAATTGTTATGACAAAACACGGAAGGTAACTACTTATAAGCACTTAGAAACTTTATGATCAGCTAAGTACTTCGAAGTGATATCCTTAAACAAGCCCCATTTCACTAGCCACCCTCTCCTTCCAGAACAATGCTATCAGGCTGAGTTGGAACATGTGCAAATGTAGTGTTCATTATGGGGCCTCCGGGGCCCGAAAGCACACGGGCTCCCGGTGCAATTCCCCGCCCCACCCCACTGAATGGCCCAGGGTGGGGCATGTTTTTTTGTGGTGCCCTGCCCCTGCCCCCGCCCGCGCACGTTCCCAAGACGGGGCCCCATTACAACAGGTGGGGAGAAACGGGCCCCCTCCAGGGAATGAGTGGGGACTGGCCCTGCACAGCGGCGGGGTCGGGATCACCCCCAACATAGCCCCGGCGGCCCATTGTAAGGGCGGGTCCTGGTGAGTGAAAACGCGCCCCGCCCCGCCCTGGAACGAACTCTAGACGGGATCTGACGAGTGCAAACCCAGCCTACCCCGCCCCCTACTGAACTCTATGCAAAAGAAACATGCCTGCGAGTAAGCCCAAGTCCACGAAACCCATGGGTGGGTGGCATTGGTGGGGATGCTAGTGGAAAAAGCACTTAGGATAGTGCCAGTGGTAGTATAAGGTCGAGGGACACTCCGAAAACCCTGAAGTTAGAACACTGGGGGAACATACTTGTAGCAACAGCAATTTCACTGTCAACCGCTCTGCCAGAATCCTTCCTGACAACCATATGTCCTCTCATGTGAGTGATGCCATTGTGTCCATTATCAATAGTAGAGCCAATACAGCAAGGAATATGCAAGACTATGCGGTGATCCTCAGGGAATAGAAATTCCCGTGTAGAGTTCATTACGGGGCTGACGGGGTCCCGAAACGCCCGGGCCCCCAACCCTTTTCCCCGCCCCACCCCGCTTGCCAGCCTGGGGCAGCGTGGCTTTTTCGGCCATCCCTGCCCCTGACCCGGCTCTGGCCCCCACCCCACTCATACCCCAGACCGGTCCCCGTTAAAAAGAGGTGGTAACAAACGAGGTCCCGTCCAGGGACTGAGTATAGGTAGGCCCCCGACGGGGGTGGGGCGGAGATTACCTGAACAATACACCTCCTGGCTCCGTGGAAGGACGGGGCCTGGGAAGTGAAATCTCGCCCCGCCCCGCCCTGTAACGAACACTATTCCCGTGATCTCGCAATGAGGAACTTTTATTTGTACGAACAATTTTGATCGAGAGAAAGTTATCAAGAAAAGAACACAAGATAATAGAATTATGTTAAGTGAATGGAAAATGAATCTGATAACTAACTGATAACAAAGGAACCAAGTGAAGAACAGGCGATCTTATATCCTCCTTGCTATAAGACCTGTCCTCCATGGCACACTTCCTGACGGTGCCATATCTTAGATCAGTTTCTTCCGCAGAGTTGCTCCTTCCTACTTCTCAGCCAAAATCCTGGTCCCATAAAGATACAAGTACTGAGAAAATAGTTGTATCTGCTTGCTGAAAACTGAGTGCATTACTCCTGATACCATGATTGCTAGACTATGCTGATAGTGCGTATTTCATGGCTAATCAAGAGAGGTTGGCTGCTGTGGTACTAGATATGCAGGCTTGATGTCGGAGATCGATATCAAGCCAATAGTCATGAGCCATCTTTTGAAGGTTTAGTGTCTAACAGATATGTTGTATACGATTCACAATCCAATGCGAATGGCAATATATGCCAATGGTGCCCAGTTGAGAACAATTCATGTTCAATGCTTACTCCCCCATTGATGCTCTCTGCTTAGGAAACCAAGCAACCAGTTATAGAAATGTAAATTTCAGATTCACTTGATATTTTTAGCTTCTAATTGATGCAGATTTTATAAAACGTTGAGGGCAAATCATGAGTTCAGAGAGTCACTATTTCGCTCCTTTCAGTGTGCGCTCTGTTGATGGAGGGCAACCAGCACACTTACTATCGCCTACTAACAGTTACCTCTATATCTCCCCTTTTTTTGACTGCACTTGCACCTCCTTGTATCGTATTGCATACATGAAGGTTTAAGAGAAACATCTGGTTTTGGTTCGAGGCCATATGGTTGGGGGATGTTTTGATGCTAGGGGTTGTCAGTCTAATTCTGTCGCCTTAGTCTAGTAATGATCACCCTACTGCACGACACCAATGGTGCCAAGTATTGCCCCGTGAATCCCGGGTATGGTGGCTTGCCAGTACTCTTCAGCACGGTTTGTAGTTAACAGTACCAGATTGATGTCTGCAATAGCTCTCCCACCCATGATTCTAAAATTTCAAGGATACATTTTATTATATCATAACAGTTGATTTGGGGAAAATGACCGGAAAGAGAAAAAAAATCAGAAAACCATGTTATAGTTAATGAACTCGGTTAACTATTCTATTAAACATTCGCCCCCTAAGATCCAATGTCCCCAAACGATCATGATAAGATAAGCATGATATTGCCCATGGAGAAAATTAAAGGCAGATCGACCAAGCGGGAAAAACTTAAGCCGTGAGCACACTCCCCCACCAACCCCGCCATCACTAAAAGTGAAGGGGAAAAAAGCAAGTATATAAGTGTAAGGTAGAATACATAGAGATTTATATTTGAGCTAGAGAAAGTTCTTTTATTAGTGTTGACAGCGCCTCGCGATGAGTAGGGGTGCATTGCCATCAATGATTGATCCGCGGTTAATTTTGTCCACAGACAACAGCAGGAAACCAAACGATAGGATCTGTGCCCGAACGCACACAATACAATCTGTGCAAAATCGCAAATAGCATACTGCCTGGGGTACAAATGCGATTTCCCCTGCAAAAAGAAGTTTGAAATCGCCAGTCCCTTAAATTTACCTCATTTATTTGACGTGCAAATTATAATATATTTTTTATCCTCTCCTAAGCATGCTAGATTTTATTCAATTAGGAATAGGTTCTACAATTCCAGCACCGTGTATGGTTCGGGCACGCGCTGTTGGACTACTTGTCTCCCTAGATGGAAGGGGGGACTTCCACCGCGACGAAGCGCGGCGACCATCGTAAGGAAGGAACACAGCACAACGGAGGAACTGTTTTGACTTGGGTTTGAGGAAGGCAAATTGGACCTGTACCTGGTTGGTCGGACAACCTGTAAGGTTGGGCTTTCTTTGTGACGAGAATTTTCTATCTTTTGTGCGGTTTGCTGGGTTGGTTTTTCCAAGTAGTTTAGTGAGCTTGAATTGATCTTGACTTGTGTGGCTTTCTTTTCTACTTGAGGTTTCTTGAAAGTGACCGTTGTTTTCCCGTACTTTCCCCCTTCAGTAAAGTAGATACTAACGTAAATTACGGTGATCCCGCTCACTACCCGGATCCCGCTCACCCATGGCAACCAGTGAAAAATGTAACATCAATTGGATTATCTCTATTAATAATAGAGATACCACCATAAAAATCTAGCTATAGGTACTTTAATATATGGAGAATCAGAATATGTATTTTTAATTTCATGTAAATAAATTGTTGCTCTGCTATAGTGGCTTTAAGATCACTTATGCCAGAGAGAACTTGCACTCTTTCCCAAGGATATAAAATTCAAAACCCCTCCAAGAAAGGCATTCTAAAATAGATAGAAGGATAATATAAGACTTATATATTCAGATTGACCTGGTTTTGATTTACTTTACAAGCATTTCTCAAAGTATTGGTAGTTGAAAAAGTGATATGATACTACATACAAACTACATACAAATTGTACCAATTTTACTATATGATAGCTACAAATCCACTTAACCTATGGACTCAATATTTTGGAATCTACTTTATTATGGTTATTTAAGTAAGTATAAAGTGTTTGAAGCGAAACAAATATACTCTTTATTGCTTTCACCCATGTAGTAGAAGGATGAAAATTATGGTGTAAATAAGCTTCTTCTCAACTTTAAAATCACAAAAGGTAAATCTCTAAAGCAAATAACACTTGATTCATAGGTTTACCAGTATTAGGGCACAACTGTAAATAGTTTGTATACTTATTAGCCAAGTATATCTTATCTTATTAAGATTCATGAAGCATATTGCTCTTATTAAGCTAAATGTACTGAACTTATAGTCTGATAACTAGCTGTCACTTCAGCATGCTTTAGACAGTGTAACTTGACCTTCCAGACTGTATTACATTTTCTGCTAACTGATTGCTAGTTAAAATGATAGGCAATTGAATTGTGAAGATACATTAGGATTTAGTAAAGATTGTTGCCGGCTCAATCATAATCAAAGTATCGAACATGGGAAACTTTCTTATTAAGCTTTAAACTTGGCATTCATACTTAAATAACTATGATAAAGTAGATTCCAAAAGATTGAGTCCATAGGTTAAGTGGATTTGTAGCTATCATATAGTAAAATTGGTACAATTTGTATGTAGTTTGTATGTAGTTTCATATCACTTTTTCAACTACCAATACTTTGAGAAATGCTTGTAAAGTAAATCAAAACCAGGTCACTCTGGGTATATAAGTCTTATACTATCCTTCTATCTATTTTAGAATGCCTTTCTTGGGGGAGTTTTGAATTTTATATCCTTGGGAAAGAGTGCAAGTTCTCTCTGGCATAAGTGATCTTAAAGCCACTATAGCAGAGCAACAATTTATTTACATAAAATTAAAAATACATATTCTGATTCTCCATATATTGAAGTACCTGTAGCTGGATTTTCACCATTGTATCTCTATTATTAATAGAGATAATCCAATTGAGGTTACATTTTTCACTGGTTGCCATGGGTGAGCGGAATCCCCATACTGAGCGGGATCACCGTAATTTACGTTATTCCCAGGATTTTCTTGCTTCTAGTGCTGCAAACTTTTGGCTTGGCTAATAAGGGTTAGCTTCGGGTCTTTATTGAAGATGGTATGGTCACTGAGCTCTTGCTGTTACCCGACCAGTAGAAATCGTCTCCAAAATTGCCACACTCGAACTATCCCTGGTTCCGACATATTCCGGGCAGCCAAGGAGCGACAAATACAGACGAAGGCATAAGTTAGAGGTCCTATCATACCGATTTTTGTTTGGATTTTTAACTGAGCTCGCGGGCCAATTCACAACTGGTAAGTTATTCCCTTGGTTCGGGTTGGAGGAAACGTGTTTAGCGCCGTGCCAAGAGTATTCATGAGGTTAATCCTTTAATGGCTAGCTCCCGCTCCCGCTTTTAGCGAGTGTTAGGCCCGACATGTTTCATGTTTTGTCTCTACAGTTGTACTGCCAGTATGCCAAAAGAGTCCATCGCAAGGCGAGAACACAGTGATGCGAGAGCCCCCATTCAACCCTGATTAGATAGGGATTATTTCGGCGGGTGTTCTCGCTGCGCAATAGGCTCGCTTTATGAAATACTGTACTGGTATACTAACTGTTCCAGACCAACTCTAACCTCGGGTAGTATGCTACAGACCTCAACCCAAACCCCAGAGCAGTCCATTAAGACATCGGCTTCGAACGAGTTATGTTGTTGGAATGTTTGACCTGGAATGTTAGAGTTATGACTGGGGGCGGGGGCCTGCGATCTGCGATACCGCTTCTATGCGGGTGAGTTGATGGGGCAGGAAGCACAAATTTTGCCTCAAACTCACTGCCCTGATGGTTCAACTTTGCCGATACCTCGCATATCACATATGCACCCGGGGTAACGCCGTCAGTTTTGGGATTTCTTGCTTTTTGCTGGGATGCGATCACCCCAACGGGCGCGAGCAGTGTCTGGGAGAGCCATTCCAAAGTACTTTGGTTAAGGATACCGCATTACCTGGTTTTTTTCACCCCCTCTAGTAGGTTGAAATAAGTGTTTTCTTTGTTATCAGTCTCAAATTCGGAATAAAACGCCTTCACTTAACCCTTTATGGCCAAACCCGGGCTTGTTTTGGACTCTTCCTGACTGTATTGAATGTTTTGCTTCAGCCCCTACTTTCTTTCAACTTACTACTTGTAGAGGCAGGCGAATAAAACCAGATAATGCGGTACTCCACGAGATGACGGGCAAAGGGCTTCGGGACTTAGAGACCTAACCCTCTCGTACACCGAGGTGTCCTGAGGGACGGGGATGAGCAGTCGTGAACCTACCTCTCTGGCACCGAATATAGTCGTCTCTCTGAAGTAGACAAAATTCACTATTTCTACGGTACCCGTCGCTGGATTCCCTCAAAAAATTGAATACTTTAATTTACCATAATATTATTACTTACTACTGAGCCTTGTAGGTGTCTTCGCCAAGATCAAAAGTCGCCTACTCTCTTCCAATTGGATTCTGTTAGTGATGCTGCAGATTAACTTACGGAGGTACAGCTCGTATGCTTTGTATGTTCCACGGCGGGTAAGGGCAGCAAACCTCGCTTGTGGAACATACAACAATTAGGTGCTGTACCTCCGTATGACCCCGCAAATATGGAGGGAGGCCTTACTATTACCCGCCTCCTGCTCCTGATGCTGCGAAGGGAATTTTCCTTCCATCATTGATCTCACTTCACAGTATTCCGGGACCCAGGCAATATGAGCCGGCAGAACACCTACGAGTACCGGGTTCTAAATGGGAATAAAAACAGTTTCAACATTTCCAACAGCTTCAACAACAATTTTGTGACGGAGACGAAGTCGGAGATTCTCTCGTGGATCTCTCCACTGGAACCCCAGAAGAGGCATCACGATGTGCGGAACCGTCGATTCAGCGGCATAGGAGACTGGTTATGTGGTACTCCCGACTTCCAAAAATGGCGCAACAATCATGACGAACCTTTTCAGGCGACATTGTTCTGTCACGGAGCCCCCGGTGTAGGGAAGACGTTCATGAGGTAGTACCACACGACCCTTCAAAATCTTGTAGGTTTTTCTAATGCCCTGCAAAAATAACAGTTCCCTCATCGTAGATACGCTGTGCGATGAGACGATTGGTCAGAATATCGGCGTCGCTTGTCTATACTGCGATTTCCTAGCCCAAAAAGAACAGGACACTGCGAGTTTAGTTGGTGGACTTCTTAAGCAGTTCGCAGCAGGATTAGCAGAGATCCCCGAGCCGGTCGACCAGGCATTTCAAGACGCAAAGAGAGGTGTTGGGGGACGAAGTCCTCACCTTCCCCTGATGCTCAATCTCTTCTCCATGATTCTTTCGTCATTCCACCATGCCTTCATATGCATAGACGCACTCGATGAACTTCTGCTCGAGCATAGGATTAAGCTCCTTCGTGCACTACAGCAAATTATGCGAAATTCGCCAAACGTTCGGTTTTTCCTTACCGGAAGACCCCATATACAGGAGGAAATCGAAAGGTACCTAACAAAATCACCATATATTATAGCCATTCAGCCAACCCAGGAAGACATTAGCAACTATCTCACCATGCGACTAGATGACGACCCCTATCCCTATGCAATGGATGAAGATTTGAAGTTGGAAATTATCAAAAATATTCCTCAATCCTTGTCCGAGATGTGAGTCCAAACATTAACATCCCTTGATTCCGGTAGCCTATGTACTAAATGGAGTTAGATTTCTACTAGTGGCCTTGCATACCGACGCTGTTTTAGGAGAGTTCACAATATCTGAGAGAAGGGAAAAGCTTTACCAGAAAGTCGATGACCTGGACGATGCCTATAGTGCGACATTGGACAGAATTAGACGCCAGAAGGGCAATATATCGAGTCTAGCGATGGCTACATTGATGTGGATATCTCTCGCAGAACGACCATTGCGTGTCAATGAACTGCGCCATGCACTATCAGTAAAAACCGGAGCGCTACCATCTGCGGATCTTGACCCTGGGAGGATTCCCTCTTTGGAAATATTACTAGAATCCTGTCAGGGACTCATCACTGTTGATAACGAAACATCCACAATCCGTCTTATTCATTCCACCCTGCAGGAATACCTTCATGCCAGAGATACAACCGTGGTCTTTGAGAATCCTCACGTTGCGATCGCGAGAGTCTGCTTGAAGTATTTGTGCTTTCCGACTGTCACAGGCCTTTCGACCACCCTCGCCCGCGCCCCTGGGGATTTACCCTTTCTTCAATACGCTTCGTGCCACTGGGGAAGCCATATGAAGAAACAGTTTGCGAGCTCCCTCCAACCCCTTGCCCTGGAACTGCTGACACAATACCCCAACCATGTATCTGCGAACCTGTTCCTATTCCACCAAGATTCCTTGGAATGCTGGCGTCAAGAATCGTGGGGACGAGTCTCATCGGAGGGCTTCAGTGGGCTACATTTCGCGGCATGTTTCGGCATCACTGAACTCATCATTGCTTTGCTGGAGGTGGAGGTGGGTGGGGTGAATCAGCAAGATTCTGCCGGAAGAACGCCATTGCTGTGGGCAGCAGCTAACGGCCATGAGGATGTTGTAAAGTTATTGCTTGCTCAGAAGGGTGTCAATGCCGATCTAGCGGATAAAAACTCCGGGCAAACACCCATATCTTGGGCTTCTAGAAATGGTCATGAATCGGTTGTCAGGTTATTTCTGGCCAGAGACGATGTCAATCCCGACCTACCATCGTGTTTCGTCAGTCAGCAAACGCCCCTCTCTTGGGCTTCTGGTAATGGGCACGACGGAGTGGTTAAATTACTCCTCGATCACGGTGGTATCAATCCAGATCCCAGAGATACATCTGGACAGACACCGCTCTCGCATGCCTCAGAGAATGGTTATGGGAAAGTGGTGTGGCTACTAATTAGCACAAAAGAGGTTATGAAAAACACTCTTGATGGGAACTCCCGAACTCCGCTATCCTTGGCCGCTGGCAACGGGCACGAAGATGTGGTACAGATACTGCTTGATCAGCCTGACGTGAATCCGAATTTGATAGACAGACATGGCCGAACGGCACTCTCTTGGGCGGCCAAGGCAGGGCACAAGTCAGTAGTCAAACTACTTTTCAACCGAGCGGAAACCAACCCCGAAATATCGGATAACCTTTGGAAGAGACCTCTCTCGTTAGCTGCTGAGCAAGGCCACGAGGCTATCGTGAAAGTTCTACTCAGCCACAGTCAAGTAAACCCCGATGCAGCTGACAAGTACGGCCGAACGCCACTAGCTTACGCTTCGAAGGGGGATCACACAGAAATAATAATGCTACTACTGAGTCGGCAGGATGTCAATATTAATTCTCAAGATCGGGACGGCCAGACACCGCTTTTCTGGGCTGCGAAGAACGGACACGCCGCAGCGGTAAACCTCCTCTTAGATCGCAGCGACGTAGACCCAAATCTCCGGGAGAACATTTTCGACGACACACCACTCATATCCGCCGCTCGATATGGATACGAGGAAGTGGTGAAGCTGCTACTGGGCAGGGAAGACGTTCACGTCAACTTTGTGAACCGGTCTGGTTGGACGGGACTCTCAATGGCTCGTGCCAGTCGATTATCTGCCGGGATTGTGGAGCTGATGGAGCGTCGGAGTGGGGTGATGGGTGGGTGACTTTTGCGTGTTTCTCTCTTATTCTCCCCTGCCCTTGTACTTTCTGCATAATACAACTTTTAGTTAGGGTTTTGTTATTCTACTAGTTTTCTTTTTTTTCGCAATCTTTGTTTTCAGCGGCCATATACCGTTCTCAGGGCCTGTGCCTTACCCCACTGTACTTACTACTAGTACCGCATTACCTGGTTTTTTTCGCCTGCAGCTGGCATGTTGAAATAAGAGTTTCCTTTGTAATCTGTCTCAAATTCGCAATAAAACGCCTTCACTTGACCCTCTATGGCCAAAACCAGGCCTATTTTTGGGCTCTTCCTGACTGTGCTGAATGTTTTGCTTCAGCCCCGACTATATTTCAACGTACTAGCTCCAGGCGAATAAAACCAGGTAATGCGGTATTGTAGGGAATGCGGATGGCCATGCGGTAGATTACGACCGGAGGACGTTATCTGTATACTGGAGACATGGAGGGCTCCGATTCATGTATTTATACCTTGCTTTCTTGTACTTCTTACGAAGAACACTCCCCTTACAAGAGAGACCTCCGACAGTATACTACGGTTTTCAAAAAAGGAAACCCTAACCCTACATCTCACTCGATGAGTTCGCTCCTGATTTTCCACCACCCTGCTCCCTTTATCGAAACATGTGATGCTACGCGGGATCACTGAAGAGCGCTGTTCCTTTTCTCTAGCCTGGTTTGTTATCCAACCTTGGGAGGTGATACCGAACACCCCCCCCCCCCGCCGGGAGCCAATCCTAAGGGCAATTGGGGTGGTTTGGTGACGATACATGGACCAAAACAAACAAAAATTGACGGTTCCCGAGCTGCCGTAATCCAAGTGCCATATGTGGAAAGTAAACGGGAAAATAAAATCAAAAAGTAATTTGCTGCAATAGCACCCACGTAAAAAAGGTGTGCGATTTTTTCCTTTAATTCTCCTAGCGCCTGGAGGAGTGGAATGCCCCTTCCTCCAAGCTACTTGCCAATACCTGAGGTTATGTATGAGAAAGATACCTCGCAACACATCTTACCAAGTTTATATGCTCATAGCGTTCGACAAACCTGAGATAAAAAAATTGAAATAAATATATATTATACTTCAGACATGCTATTTATTTCCCAAAATTCCGAAACTGAAGCTGGGGACTCTGTGGAAATGTAATAGCTATAAAAAAACCCCGCAACTGTGAAGCGTTTTGGCTTCTTTCCGGTTACTAAAAAGGACCCCGATTGAGGGCTCATGGGAAATTAGGAGTGATATACCATGACGGATCCCCGAGCGGCTATGTGCCCGCTATTGTGCCCGTAGCATAACAGATGCTTAAGACCCGAGGCTTCAGGTACAACTACAAACTTATTTCCTTTAGGAATAAGCAGCGAGGAGCTGTTCCTGCAGAAGTCAATAGCTGTTTTGAGGGCCAACATGAACTATCTGTCCATTCATTTTGTGTATCGGATCTGCAGTAAAGTGGAAGTGCACACTCTCAAACACCCTGCCCGTTTCAGAAGCGCGCAGGACTCATGGACGCCCCCCGAGTGCCTGACTGAGAGCACGATGCCTAGCTGCGATCTGGGCGCATTGGCAAAAACAAATCAAAATCTACTGAACCCAGCACGACAATCCCCCTGGCCAAGACAAAAAAGCGACCCGTTCTTTGCTTCGACCTTCCCAGGCCCAGCCCCCTAAAGCACAAACTCGAATTCGAATCAAATTAGTGGTAGCTCGTAATTGGTGGAGTTCTGATTGCAATACGAGTAGGGGATCTCTCCGGCATTAAACTTCACCTTTTCTCACTCGCTCACCGTGCTACCAGTAGGAGTATTTTGCAGGTTGGTTGCCGGAACCTTATCTTAAGAGAGCTTGTGACCTCAAACCCAACTTCTGCCCCTTATAACAGCACTAGGTTAACCCACAATACTTGGCCAACTTCCTTCAAGGTCCTCTTGCAAGCGCTTCACCCGGTCTAAAATGCCCTCGTTTTTGAATATTGACGGTCCCTAATTTCATGATGAGCACAATGGCCAAGTAACCCTCCAGGGGTTAATGTTGCTTCGGACGCCAGGGTGCCAACTGAACCAGGCTTGCTCTCTCATGTATGATGATGGAAGACATTTTTGATGGAGACAAAGTTAACCGCGCCGGTGCGCCATTTACGCCCGAAGGAGGGTAAATACACTTTCAGATACTGCGGAATTGTGGTTATAATGTAATTCAGTACATTTATAAAGTTACTTGAAGCAATTGAGTCTTGGGGCTCGTATGTTTTCCTATGCCTGAGCGGAAGGTAGTAGGAGAGGGCTAATAGAGGCAGTGGTATCTACGATGGCGAATGGGTCGAGAGTCCGATTGCTATGCTGGAAAAGGCATAGAAGTATGGCTTTGTGATATGTATGGATTCTCATCAGGATGTGGTATGTTCTACTGGTTTGTCTCAACCGGGAGCTGATATCGCCTTTTGTCTCTAGTGGCCTAGCTTTTCCGAGGGCTCGGGTGCCTATATGCGGATCATGTACGCTATGGGGTTGAATCCGCAAACCTTTGACCTAACAGAGGCTGTGATGGTACAGAATACCTTGCGGGCTTTCCCAAGATGATATGGTCCACGGATTATCAACGATTGGCATGCCAAACCATGTTTACAATGTTCAAAAAAATTGAGGTGGGAAACAGACACTTGGGGCAAGTCGTCCAACAGTAGCCCACCTATTGTCTATTTCAGATGTCAAAAAATAAATGAAAAGTTAGAGGTTTCCTAATTTCTATGTGGAAAATGAGCCAAGAGGATTTCCGAACCCAGTCAGGATTGCCAGGGGAACTCCTTTCACGACTACTTTGACCGTTAACCTAAATTATTAATTTTTCATTAGATTGATTTCCCGAACTTGCGCACACACAAGGGCAGGAACTAATTAACCACAATACAAAGGGCTTCCCTTTTCGTAAGACCAGGCACAAGCCCTGCTTGGAAGTCCAGGACTGCTAACTTTTTCTTTACATTAGCGCACACACGGTTAGAAAACAAACTAAGAAGGCAAAGGCCACTGAATTTGACTCCCACAACCCATCCACTCAACCTTCCCTAACCAAGCTCTTGATCCAACACGCTACGATGGTCGATATGCAGGAACAACCCGAGGCTGCAAATGGCAACAGCCGACCGCAACAGCCCACATTTTCTGTTGTTGTGGAAGTTTCCCGCAACATTGGTATACGTACCGCTCGTACCGCAAACGTCGCTGGGCCAGACCAGCGGAATGGCATTCAGAATGTCTTGCATCAACACCAACAACAATCTGTTCGATTCCAGGAAGGACAGGATACTATCCTAGCGAATCTGGCTATCCTCCGGACTGACCTTTTGCAGGAGGCACAGAGGCTCAGAGAGGAGATTGCCAGACAGTAAGTCTCCACTACATTATTCTGGTACCTCAAGTGACTAACAGTGCGACCGGGCTCAGGGAAAGCAACAATATTTCAAGACAGATCAACAGTAGTGGCAATCCCAATAGCACCGCCCTCGAGCCCTTCTATGGTGTGGATGGACAACTGGTTCCTGACTTTCCGGCAACTTTCGGAGAGGCTAGGGCACTAGTTGGTAAGCTTCTAAACTTCCGGGAAGGGAGACCTAATCTAAACGGACCGATATAGACCCCGCTATTGATCCCATCCTTTTGGCTTTGGGATTGAGCACCACTGGGACCTTGGCCGTTCGTAAGGCCCGCTTCTACCGCCACATCGGAATGGCCAATAACACATAAAGTATTAGGGCACCTCGGCCATAATGGGTACAGGCTTCTTCCGCAACGGCCTGTTTACATACTTTTCGAATTGGGGGGTATGCCTATTATAGGTCTTGTCTCATGTACTTTACTAAGTTATTTTCTTGTTTGTATGTGCTACTAGGGGGGCTGCCTTTTTTGTGAGGTATCATACATCATATCATATCTTGAATAAGTGCTTTGACTCAATGCCCTTATTTACACCCCCCGAGCCAACCCGCTTAGTGGTGATTGCTTCTTGTGATTAATGTTGAACGTGGATCGTTCTAGACTGCTCACCATTTGCATATATTCCCATGCGCGTTGGATCAGAAACCTTACGGCTAAGACCTGTTACACACTACCCCTTTGAAAGCTGTCTCACAACTATTAGCCTCATTCCAATCTCCAACATCAACCCTGCATATCTAATACGACAGCATCAAACCCTCATCGATCAACAATGAAACGCGAACCATCATCATAGCCAGTGTTCCCAAGCGTCCAGTCCGTCCGTCTTTTGCCTAGGACGGGACGGACGCCAAATTTGCGGCCCTTGGACGAGACGGACGCCAAATTGTAGTCCGTCCTAACCCATGCCCGGGACGGACTGCCGGGCCCTACAGGTGTCTCAGTTGAACTGCTATTTTTAAATTTCCGAGCCGGGAGTCTGTGCTTGAAGCAACGAAACATCTTTATTACAACGCTATCATATTTGGGTATCAGGTATCAAATTTTCTCATCAATCAACCAAGCCGTGCACTCATATCCGATCCCCGGAACCTGCCCTAGCCCCCGCCTAATATTACCGCTCTGTCCTCCAAATCCCCAAGCAACAGCTCAGCGGATAGAGCAATCACACATTATGAATACCGTAAAAAGTCCTGTCGTTTGCTATCTCCGAATCTACTGCCTAAAAGTCTTCAAAAGAGTTAGTGCTTTCCTATGCGGGATAAGATCAACCATCAGGACGTTATTAAATCTCATTAACCGACACATGCAATTCTATTAACCTGTCAAACTGAACCTATTATAAGCTGATGGAGATAGCGAATCGAAAGTATTTTTAAGGTATTTTTATGAAATACCTACAGGTAACGCCCGTCCTCACTCAGGAGGGCAGGTGACGGCGGGTACCTACAGGTGACGCCCGTCCTCACTCAGGACGGCCGGGCCCTGCAGATGACGCCCGTCAATTCCAAAGACGGCGAGGCCCTACCGGAACTTGATATTAACTGCAGGACTGTAGGTTGACTGCCGGGCCCTGCAGTCTTTCTGGAAATGGTGAGGACGGACGCCTTGCCCGGCCGTCCGTACCAACCCCGCCCGGGACGGACGGGACTATTGGACGCCAGGGCCCTGCAGTCCGGACGGGACGGTTGGGAACACTGATCATATCTGAATATTAACAGCATCCGCGGTTATGCAATGAGTATTCTGCAGGCTGGTTAACTACATCCTCGGTGCCCGTGTTTTCATCTCTCGCATTCGGCTCAGTAGTAGGAAAGAACGACTATGTGGAAGAACCTAATCTAAGATATGGCATGCGCAGGAAGTGTGTCGTAGAGGAAAGCCCCCGTCTCAAGGACGATATAAGAAAGCCTATTCTTCCCTTTGTTCGTTTGTTATCCCTCTCCTCGCATTCACTTTCAGTTCACCTGGTCTTTCTACTCTCTGTCGAAGTCATTCGTTACCGCATACCATCTCATTGTCTTTTCCCGTTTCTTTGATAACCCTTCTCTACCCAAATTGTTCGTACCAATAAAAGTTCCTCATCGCAAAGCCACTGGAAATTCTATTCGCTGCGCATAACCCCATAGTGTTGAACAATTAATTCAAATGCCTGAACGCCTGGTATATGAAAGTTTGCATTTTAAGTCTTTGGCATGTAAATGACCTTTGTGGGAAAACTTCTTAAATCGTCGGGAGTAGAAATAGGAGGATATCTGAAGTGATTGACCAAGCGTTTCCAGAGGTAAGGTCCGCCCCGCCGGGTGAAGATTCAGCCTTCTAAATACGATACCCAATCGTGGACGAGGTGGCAATAATTCTAGCCCTACCCTGTTGAATCCAACAAGTTTCCTATGTACTTTCTGTCATATGGTGCCTTTCACTTAGAACATGCACCGTGCTCGATGCAACGGGTAACGCTCAACCCTATGAGGAATTAGGGCTAGATAGAAAGAATGTATTGTAATAATAATATTATTATCATAGAATAAAATTACCGACGATTTATGTATTCACCCTCAGACTCCATTCAGCCCTCGAATTCAATTCATCACTTGCGGTAAAGATGTCAGATCCAGTAAATGCATCTACACTACGGAGCCGAGCACGGAGAGAGCGTATTCGACTCACACGGTTGGGCCCTCAAGTTGTCCAAGCAGCCCAGCCCGGTGCCGCGTTACTTGACCCTGTTGTCCCGGCTGGTATTATTCAATCCCATTAGACTCTTTCAGTAGGAATTCTATAGAGACTAATATTTATATAACTCATACTTCCTGCACTCTGAGAGTACTCAAACATCGTGCCCGAATGCGTGCAGCTTCTATAGCTGCTTCCAAGTTAAACAGCAATGCTGAATCCATCCCACCCAGCACCCATGAAGAACTTGCCGCCTCGGAGTCTAGACCTGCCCAGCATCCAATAGAGATAGAGGACCCTGGTACTACTCATATGAAGGCAGTTGTGAAGTGGCCTTATAGGCCTGGTCAGAAGGTGGTCCCCTCAGCAATTCGACTTGATATTCATAACATAATATTACTCTATATTATTCCTAATGAGCCCTAATTCCTCATAGGATTGAGCGTTACCAGTTGCATCAAGCACGGTGCATGTTCTAAGTGAAAGGCACCATACTCTTTCCTTTATCGAAACATCTACGGAATACTACAAGGGCGAGGGTTATTTGTTCCTTTCCTGCTGAGGTTTCATACAGCTTCTAAGTCACGGTTTTAAATGAACAGGGGATAAGGGCAGCAAATCTCGCTTTCAATACTAGAGACGATAGGGCAACTGCAGAGGACTGCAAGAGACTGTGAGGAATCGCAGGACAGCTAATGTGAGACATTTATCGCTGGGTCCAATGTTGTCATAGTCCTTGGCGGTGGGTTTCAGGGCAAGTATGGAAAGACACCTGACACCAGGACAAAATGTCCTCTGTCTCGTCCTGACCCAGGACTGACTGAAGGACTGCCCTGCTGAGAACATTGGACCTAGCTGTTGCTCGAAGCCCAGGACTCCCCATACAACTAAGGACCTAGCATTGGGTCACAAGCACGCAACAAGTGTTTCCGTGGAGTTCAATGACCATTTTGCACGTAAACAAGAACCGCCTGTTCATTCACCTTATTGTTGGTACAATGGCATGAGACATTTTTGCCATATGGCAGTCGAGGACTATTTGTAGAAATTTAAGGCGATGTGGGTAACAAAGACTGCATAGAAATGGCAATCTTGAACTTTATAGAGTGAGATCGTTGCAGCAAAGATAAAAGTGCAAATATGGCTAGATGCAGGGATATGTATGGCACAAAGCGTCTAAAGTGTGTAACATACACTCGTGTCTGCAAAGTTCTCGTAACGTCTGATGTATCACGAAGTCTGACAGCCTTAAACTGGGGGATTTTAGAAGCTATTTAAGAGGGAAAAAACCTGAATATGCTCTATGGAATCCGCCGTTACTGGATTAAAGAAAATCTCTCAAAAAAGACTTGTCCCTTTCTTGTGATCTAGGTCCGCGTTGATAGGGGTACCGAGGGTGTTGCGAGAACTTTACAGATGCAAGTGTACAAAGCCTTCAGATTCCCTCGTGGTTGCCAACAGGAACTAGTGATTATTTTACTGGTTAACCTGAACCCCCCGTAGATTGGCTTTCTTGTGGATAGCCGTGCATGCCCTAACGCTAGAAGCAATCAGCGGCGAATAGCTTCTTACTAGGCTTTGGTGCATACCCTTCTTGAAAGCTCATGACTGCGAACCTTTGCCTTACACTCGCGCACACAGGACTGAAAAACAATAAAAAGGGGTCAAAGGCTCCAGAACCTTAACTCACTCCAATAACTCAATCTCTCATTTTCCCAAAAACAGATTTCTCATCCTGCCCCCAACCATGTCTAATATTCAGGGACAACACGAGGCTAGAAACGGTGAACAGCCTAATTTTCAGGTTGTTACAGAAGTTCTCACGAGCACCGCCACGCATACCGCTCCTATCATAAACGATCCTGTGCTCGACCAGGGAAATCGCATTCTGGCGGCTTTGGATGAACTCCGTCAAGGTGTGGCAGATTTCCGCCAAGAGATATACGTACGGCAAGCCGATCTCTGGCGAGAGATCCCGCGAAAGTACCAAGATCTCAGTCTGTTCAGAAAACAATTGGACCAAGTGCAGAAAGTAATGGATGACATTCGCGAGAGTGTGGTCCCCATCCAGGAGGACCTGGGGAACTTCTATACCGAGCTGAATGCCTTCCGGACAGACCTCATGCCAGAACTACAAAGGCTCAGAGCTGAAATTTCCCAGCAGTAAGCTCTCCTTATGTTTTGCTTATGGAAAGTGACTAACAATGCAACTAGTCTCAGAGAAAGAATTAGTATTGTGAGAGCCAGTTACACCGAACTCAAGTACAAGCGCATAATACGACATGAAGAGCCGCCATATGTTATCAATGGACAAGCGGTTCAAGGCCTTCCGGCAACATTCAAAGACACCAAGAAACGTAAGGGTAAGTGTCTAACCTTCTGGGAAGGGAGTGCTGATCTAAATCAAGTGATATAGCAACCACTATCTATTCTCCCCTTTTGCCTTTGGGTTTGATAGAGATTGGGACTACGTTAGTTGGTAGAGCGCGCCTCTACAAGTACATCGCACTAAACTCGGAGGAATAAACTATTGGGGAGCCATGGCCTTAGTTGGTGCCTCCTTCTCAGTAGGGTGATTGCATGCTTGTGATTGAGAGTAGTGCCACTTATTTGTTTTGCCCCATGACCCTCCGATGTTCGTCTATCTTTCTTACTAGATGTGGACTGTTCTCACCAACTCTATCATATCACACCTTTACAAGTACTCTCATGTAACTCAAAAAAAACTCTCCTCTCTGACCTCTCTGGACGACCTCTTACCAATTAGTGCTTCTTGTAAACAACCTGCCATTTCTGATATCCTGTTGCACAAAGGCATACATCCCGCGCTCTCCGCATGAGAAGTATTTTAGCCGCTAGAGTTCTTCAGAATTTCTGTTAGAACAGAATGATATCTAAAGTAGCTGACCAGGGCTTAGAAGAGATATAGGATATTCCTACGGTCCCGGCCCTTCTCACATCCGGAGTCCTCTCTCCACAATTCTTTCATCCTTGATCAGTGTTCCCAACAGGCCAGTCCTTCCGGCTTTGGGTACGGCCGGACGGACCCAAGCTTTTTCAGAGACGGCCAGGCCGAACTGTGGGAAACCGGCTTTCCAAAACAAAATCCGGGCCCGGCCTGGGTGACCCGCAGTCCTCAGGTTTTTAACCCCTAATCTTAATATGCAGAAAGCCAGCTCTACATATTTAGGTTAGAGTTGATACACGTGACCTCCAATGTTTCAACATGTTGTGATCACTCGGCTTGAAATTTTACTTCCGGATGTAAACCTTTTCGGGAGAGGGCTATCATGGGGTGTCCGGATAGATGCGCAAAGGTCAAAGAGGCGAATACAAGAACTAAGTATTGGATATATTGATAACCTGGTGACATTGATCGACTTTAGGGTGGTCTCGAAGCAGATACACCGCGTAGCATTTATTGTTCTAATCTAGGTGAGAGCAGCCAACAGCCTGACAAGTTTTGCAAATACCGCACTATCTGGCGATAATGGAAATGGCGCTAAGGCTTAGTTTTGCCATGTGGCCTTAGTGTGACAGGGCGGACAGCATACCGAATATTAAAAAAGGAAAGTGAGTGACAGTTTATGATGGCGGGATCTGTTTTCTCACTCTTTCATCACCGGAGTAAAAAATAGATCCTAGACTAGCCTGGTTGTGATCTAATCATCCCTTACCTTGTGGCCGAAATTCACGGCTGCGTAGCGTGCCGCGAAGTGAGATTGGGTTCACGGCTGGCTGTTTTTCCGGTGCCCATTAGCCTATTTTAGAATCTGGGAGCAAATCTACGCAGACACTCTTGTTTCCGTCATGGCAATGCTGAACGGTACTGATTATGTGGGATTCTCAGCACTACACCACTTCTAAAACAACGTTTTTCCTGTCACGATTACTGAAATAAGCTAGTAGTAGTATCTAGCGCTGGCCATGATTACGAGGTAAGGGATTGGGGTCGTCATAAAAGTGTTCGTAGTGCCTGCACTATCGCTGAATACATGTAGCGCAGCCGTGTGTGGCTGCTGGCGTAAAACTCAACCCTGATTGGCTAAGCCTTTCGCTTATGACATACCGTAAAAACTTTTGAAATCCGCCATCCCAGGCATTTCTATGATCTTCGGATTCTGAGCCAAGACACCCGGAGGGGGATTAGTATTTTCCCAACACAGTAGAATTTCCGTCTACTCGACGGCTTGGACCTCGCTAACCGGTATTCGAAATTCCATTAATTTATCGGGTTAAACCTTTCCCGGGCTAACGCGCCCATCATGGCTAAAAATCTAATGGCAGATTTCAAGAGTTTTTACGGTAGACTATTTTAAATTGAACTACATAAATTAACTGACAGATACCCAGGCCATTCATAGATACCACATTATCTGGCGATACTGGAAATGGTGCTATCACCGAAGGGGATAAAGAGGCGAGCTGCGCTCGTTGGTATCTGGCGGCTTTGCCTGGGTCGGCTATCCTCTCGACCCGGCGGTTGCCTGGGGCCTGCATGCTTTGGCTGCCGTTGATAATTGTGTTGCCGGACTGACCCAGGCTTATCAAAACCATGGCCGGACTGGCCGCTTGGGAACACTCTCCTTGATGTGTGTCACGGTTGATCACGTAGAAGTAATAAGGCTCCTGACATTATAACAAATGACGAGATCAACTCTCTCAAATGCAAGATCTGGGTATCACCTTCCAGCGCTATAAAGGATTGTTGTGCTACAGGGGGCGGCTAACATACGATGATACCCATGCAAACCGGAACCTTAGAAGCAGGATTTCCTTTGACACCCCACTGTCATCTAGTTCTCGGTATCGACGGAAGGCTAGTAATGCTGCTACTAGAAAATCAAGACATTGATGTCAACATTAAGAATGCCCGTCCTGAATGGGGACGGTGGACGGTGGACGGCGTTAAGCGGTCCCGCCCCGTCCTTTTCGAAACTTGCCCGGGCCCTCCCCCGTGAAAAAAGTTTCATGCTTGGCTGGGAAATGTTTCATCATTGCTCGGGAACAGCCCAAATTAGTAAGCAATCCCGCCCGGGATTGCTTACATCATCCCATATTTCCTAACACCCCGAAACTCCAGCAATACGGAGACTGGGAGTTGGATATTCGATCACGTATGTCTCACAGGCGTGTTTGAACACATGAAACTCATAGCTTTATCAGGTTGACCACTTAAGCAGAGCAGAAAATGGATGTGAAATGAAAGAACAAAAGTAGACAGAAATTCCAGATAACAGGAAAACGAAGACCAAGTGAATAGAGGTCCAGTGACTTCAAGGTGCTTTCCACCCAATTCACGTCAGAGTTAATCTCACTACAGACAATGTTGGAAATTTGGCTGCTCATCACATGCATATAGTCCCATGTGCTCTGGATAAGAAACGCTACCACTATCATCTGTTACACACCGTTGCTTGAGGACTGTTCCACCACCATTAGCTTCAGACGATCTCCGACATTAATCATGCATACTCGATGCCACAGGATCAAACCCCAATCACACGGCACTAAAACAGGAACACTCACGATAACCGAACATCAGCCTTACCCTCGGCTTCAGACACAACCGATGGCTGGCCGCATTTTCGATACCCTAGACAAAATTCGGTTCCAACCTCGGACCTGGTTCGGGAAAGAGGATATCGCAACTACTAAGTGGGAGGAACCGAGGAGAAAGTTTGTGCATGCGCTGGTAGCATGTCACGAAGGAAGGATAGGATATAAGGAAGCTTGTTTTTCCCTTAATTTGTTCATCAGATCATCGTATTTCGTTTCTGTCTTTGTTCCTCTTCTCTTATTCTTCACTTCCGTTTGATCACTTTCCGATTGTCCATTCCTTTGATAAGTTTTTTGTCCGAATCGCATTCCTTTTATATATCTGCTATATACAATCAACTTGAGTCAATCCGTATCTGAACTCCGAATCCACTGTGCCTAAACCTTGTTGTTGAAAGACAATATAAGGTTCTGTTTGATGTCCTTCCCTTGCTCTATATCATGGGGAAATTTATATACCTATTTATCTCTACTAAATAGCATTCACTTTCTTTAGATATTATTCGATGGATTTCTATATCTGCCTAGGGAGGGTGTAAGGAAACGCGGTCGATAGGATTCATACATAGTCCCTCGCAGTCCCCGGCGGTCCCCTACGCTAATTTGTCTTACCTTTTAATGTCCGCCGTCCTCTACAATGACGGCCGCCCCGAGGTTTCCAGCACGGGTGTAAGCCGCATTCTGCCTCCCGTCCCGTCCAGGGTTCTGGGCCCTATAGGGATCCTGGAGTGTTGAGAACTCTGCTGCTGCGATTCTGCACCTGATAGAGCGCCAGAGTGGAGCTGTCAATTAGGGAGCCCTGTTTTTTTTTTACCGAACCAAGCATGTCCTTTATCCACCCTCGAGTTAAGTTTTATCGACTCCTTTTTTTTCTCAATATTTGTTGTCAGCTGCTGTAGGCCTTTTTCGAGGTCTGTACCGGCCCGTAGTGCAAATACCCGATCGCCCGCGAGGCAACAACTCTAGCCCCACCGTGTTGAATCCAACGAGTTCCCTGCCTATTTCCTGTTGGAAATTAACCCCTTTAGGCTGCTCACCATATATTTTCCATTCCCACTGGATGGGAAATGCGACTACGATCAGCTATAAGCCTAAAACGAACGGTAGCTTCACCAGCGTTCCACCACTATTAGCTTCTTACCACCGAACATCCTGACCCTGCATACCTGGTGCGACATCACCAAACACTGATTCACCAACGATGAAACACGAACGCCAGCAAGAGCCGAACATCCATCCTCACCCTCGGTGACTGACACTACCCTCGGCAGGTGGCATAACACTACCCTCGGGCACGATACTTCTACCTCGGATATGAATCGGCACAACGCAAAAGAAGGACGACCTAGGGACGGAAAGTGGGAGAGAAATCTGGCATGCTCTGGAAGTGTGCGAGGAGGAAGGTTTTCACTTGAGGAGGATATAAGATAGCCTGTTCTTCCATTTGGTTGTTCATTATCAGTTGATCATCGAATTTTCACTCATAGTCCTATGGTTATCTCTTGTCTTGTCAAAGTCATTCGTTATTGTATACGATCTCTTTATTCTTTGATTCTTCTCTTATATCTTTTGTCCGTCATCTTTATTCGTATCAATAAAAGTGTTTGCACCGTTCGTCAAACGAAGGATTAGATCCACTGCGCCCTACCGCCTATTAGTTGTTTAAAATTTCCCGCCATGACTTTCCTTTATCGAAACAACCACTCAATACTAGGCGGGTGAGAATTATTTCTTCTTTTCCTACCGAGGTATCATAGAGCCTCTAAGTTTTGAATGTTCTACAGGGGATAAGGAGAGCAAAGCTCGCTTGTTGAACCTACAAAATTTATTAGATGTACTTCAATTCAACCCCTCTTGGCGGAACCTACTTTTTTTAACTAAACTTACACTCACTAGACAAAAATCTTGGTGATCGCTTAGTCAGCGAGGACTTATGCGACAGAGTCCGACACCCCCCCAGTCCCACCACAGTGGAAAATCACGTATGGAGTATCATACTAAATGGATTCTTACATCAGATTCTTTACTACTAAAATAATACTTTATGTTTTTCAACCACTTCTGATATCCTCCTGTTCTGACTGCGAAAAATTGTTGAAGAACTCTACCGGCTAAAACACTCCTCATGCGGAGAACCGGAGGTGTAGGCCTTTGGGCGACAGGTAATCAGAGATGGCAGGTTGTTCACAACAGGCACTAATCGGTAAGAGGTCGCACAGAGAGGCCAGAAATGACAGCTTTTAGGTTATATGAGAGTACTTGTAATTTGTAAAGGTATGATATGATAGGGTTGGTGAGAACAGTCCACGTCTAGTAAGAAGGATAAACGAACATAGGAGAGTACATGGGACAAAACAAATAAGCAGCACTACTCTCAATCACGAGCATGCAATCACCCCACTGCGAAGGCGGTACCCATCTAAGACCAAGGCGCCCCAATTCCTCACGCCTCCTGAACCAGTCCGATATGCTTGTAGAGGCGCGCTTTACGAGCTGACAAGGTCCCCGCTGCACTCAAACCCAAAGCCAAAAGCGGTTGATTGATAGTGGCTCCTATATTACTTGGTTCAGATCAGATCCCCCTTCACAGAACGTTAAACGCTCACCATTAAGTGCCTTAGCATCTCCGAGAGTTGCGGGAAAGCTTGGAACCACTTGTCCATTCACACCACATAGCGGCTCTAGCCCTGTACTATTGCGATCTGCACTACTGTTGATGACTCTCGCAATACTATTTCTTTCCCTGAGCCCAGTTGCATTGTTAGTCACTTCCCATAAGCAAAACACATGGAAAACTTACTGCCGGGAAATTTCAGCTCTGAGCCTTTGTGCCTCCTGCATGAGGTCTGTCCGGACGGCAGCCAGATTGGTTTGGACAGTTTCCAGCTCCGCCCGGACGACGACCACACTCTCGCCAATGCCATCCACTACTTCTTGCACTTGGGCCAGTTGTTGTCTGAGTCCAGCAATATCTTCTCTATTTTTCTGGATCTCTTGCCGGAGCTCTGCTTGCACTCCGTGTAGCGCTTGCCGGAGCTCTGCTTGCACTCCGTGTAGCGCTTGCCGGAGCTCTGCTTGCGCTCCGTGTAGCGCTTGTCGGAGATCTGTTTGCACTTCGTGTAGCTCTCGCTGGAGATCTACTTTCGCTTCCTGTAGCTCTCGTCGTAGATCGTCCACCCCTTGTGTGAGTTTATCCAAAGCCTCCAGAATGCGATTTCCCTGGTTGAACGCAGGAACGTTTATGATACGAGCGGTATGCGTGGCGATGTTCGTAAGAGCTTCTACAACAACCTGAAAATCAGGCTGTTCATCATTTCCAGCCTTGTGTTGTCCTTGAATATTGGCCATCGTCAGGAGTGGGATGAGAATCTGGGTTTGTGAAATTGAGAGATTGAGTTGTGCGAGTAAGGTTCTGGAGCCATTGATTCCTTTTATTAATTTTTTGTCCTGTGTGCGCGAAAGTAGAGCACAAATTCGTAGTCATGAGCTCTCAAGAAGGGTATGCAACAAAGCCTCGTAAGAAGATATTGGCCCTTTGAGTTGTGGCTGATCGCTTCTCGCCCGGGTGCATGCGCGGCTATCCACAAGAAAGCCACTCAAAGGGGGTTTTAGGTTAACCAGTAAAACAATCACTAAGGGTTTCTGTTGGCAACCACAGGGGAATCGGATGTCTGTGTGGTACATTACACGCTTTAGACCCCTCGCGCCATACATACCCCCATATCTAGCCACTTCCCCTCTGCGGGACCCATTCCCCAGCATACAATATAGATGATGGGCAGGTTACCTGGGCCCCAGTGCGCCGGATAAACATTCTTCACTTCAATTTATTCCAGTTCATACTCGCATTTGTATTTTCGCTGAAACGATCGCAATCTAGAAAAAAGTTTAAGATTACTATTTCTCTGTAGTGTTTGTTACCTATCATGCCTTAAATTTCTACAAACTGTCCTCCACCTCCATATGCGGAAAATATCCTATGCCTTGTATCAACAATAAACTGAATGAGCTGGTGGTTCAGGTTTGCCTATAGAATGGTCATTGTTCTCTACGGAAACACCTCCTGCGTGCTTGTGACCAAATGGCACGTGTTGTAGTTGTATCGGGAGTCCTGGGTTTTTACAGCAGCAGCTAGGCCCAGTGTTCCCAACGAGGCAGTCCGTCTGCCCACCCTGGGCCAGGACAATGACGGATTCGTTGTCCCGCCCAGCGCCCTCCAACCCACAGCCAAGGACTACGACAGCACTGTCCCGCCCCCCTCGAGAAATGTCCCACACTACCTGCCCTGCTATCCCCCACAGCCCCCTATAGTCCAGCTATCGTCACTGGGATTTAAAGTCACCAGGGATCACTCACCTGTTTCCTATGATTTTAACAGTTTTTTCTTTTTATGCATTAGTGTCATGTTTACTACTGTGTACTTTCCTTTGTGTTCTTCCTTGGGTTGGGTGGAGCATTCACAGCTGGTTTCAGGCCAACCCGCATGGATTGGGTATCCGATAGAACGCCGGAGAGGAGCAGTCAATACCTAACTCTCATATTTTGCTTGTCATTTATTCTTTCTTCTCACCGCACAATCTCCTCCCCAATCCTGCCTTCAGTTTAAGATATATTTGTTCCTGTTTTTGTTTTCCCTCAGTATTTTTTGTCAGGCGACCAGGGTGTTCCCGGAGCCTATGCAGTGCGGCAGCGTGGGGACCAGACTATGCATGACCTTGTGAAAACCCTACCCCTGCGCAGGATACTGAGTTCCCGCTATATTTTGTTCCACCCTTTTTCCATACCGAAACAAACACACGATAAGTTGTCGAGAGCTATTTCTCCTTTTTCTATAACCCCTCTTTACTTACCCTACTTCTTTACCCAACCTTGTTATTTTACAGGATAAGAGTTTTTGCTACCGGGAATGAACCACCTAGTAAAAATCCAGTGACATTTTACAATGGGTCTCTGAGAGGCTGAGGCACGGTAGTGCCCAGGCATAGCTGCCGCTCACAGCTCTGCACTCCGGATACGGCTGCCAACTTCTTTTGCGCACAGGCAGCACTCGTGTTGCCATACGAGAGAATGAATATTTTTCAGTCCAAAATTAGCTACCCACCAATTTTCCAAAGCCAGAACCCATGTATTGCAAGATATCTAAACAAGAAAGGAAAGAACGACTAAGGAGACACGAAATAAACAACGCCAAAGGAAATACATGACCGTTCCCTCCGCTGGTTTGGGGTCCGCTTGTTCTGCTGACGGAGGCATTGGGGACGTTATCGCTGCCCTTGCCCTCGGAGATCGTTACCGTCGATGTATCCCTAGGTGACAATGAGGGGCGCATGGGTTTCCGGTAGGGGTTGTGGATGGGAGATAAAGAACGCGAGCTGTAGGAAGCATGGCGGGCTAGTGGAAAGAGGAGTTCGCAGGAGGTATGATATATGTATGGGGGGGTCCACGGACCCGGAGTCTATGGGCTATGACCCTGCGCTAGCCCGACAACCGGCTAACGTCTTCCAGGACATAGCGAGCCTATCTGCAAGTTTAGGCAATGTGATTGGCTTAACCCAGTCCGTATTTAAATAGTGGCTAGTATTGGGTGGATGGCTCGCTATGCCGGGAGCTCGCTATGGCGTGGAAGACCTTATACCTTTTCCACCAAGGCCCGAGATACGACCCCGGTTCGTCCAGCGCTATCCCGTACGCTTTGCTCAATTGGCAATGGGTTGTTCCAACCCGCCATTCGATTTTCTTGTATCTGCAATTTCTAAGAGACATTTCTTTCCCACGTGACGGTCAAGGGCTTCTTGTAGAGAATTGAAGACATGCATGCCACAGACAGCCTGTGTACTCGCGGTGTCGAAGTGTTTTTAAAAAAGACTGCTATTACATACCACCAAAACTCGGCCTCTTTGCTTGGATTTGGGCGGTATGCAATTGCAGTCTTTTTTAAAAAACGCTTCGACATCGCGAGTAGAGGCAACCACCCTCCGAGATTCAGGATTTTAATATTTGCATGAAAATTTATATAATATTATGCATCTTAACCCCGATAGGCTTCGGTGGGTGGGTGATGATGTTCTGCAGACTGTAGCCTTACCCGTTCCCCTTACAGATGTTGAAAGATAAGAAGCAAACAATAGCGGTTCTATTTTCAGTATGGTATTTAGACGTAGATCGACGGTAACAGGGAACCGGTGACAACGAAACGATATAACTTTAAGTCTAGTGACGAGCGGTGAAAGGAAACGAAACGCCAAGCAACTCACAACGAAAACGATCGCGCACTCAGGAACTGGGAAAATCTTTTTACTAACAACCATAGTCTCACACTCAACGACGGCTACTTCAGCATCAACTAACTAACTAAGGTAAAGACAGGGGATATATGACAAAGTCCTCCTACAAGTCCCTTTCCCAATCTGCTCCTTTCCCACCATTGCCGAACTCTCGTGCTAACAAAATGCCAAAACAAACATCGCTACTCACAACCTCCGCACATTTCCCCTACGGTCTAAAACCCTTTTTCAACCTCCTCGCTTCCCTTCCGGTTTTGCTTACAGCCCCTCCGCTTCCCTCCCGACAGGCGTATTCCTTTACGGGAAATACTTTCTACACACGCCTGAATCCAAAGCACATGCCCGATTCCTAAGGGCATTTCCGAACCCACAAACAAGCGCATCCCCGAAAGCTATCTAAACAACAAAATGAGATATCGGGAGGTCATTCCGAGCAGCATGATATCATTTCCAACAGCTGGAATAAAAAAAATTGCTTCCGGATCCAACCCCGATCTCGACGGGAGGTGCTCCAGTCATTGCTTCTCGGGTTAGCCTAAATTAACTTTCCATTAGCTTTATTACAGATGCTTACAAATGTACAAGGGCAGCAACAAACTAGGTGCAAGAGGAAGGGTTCGCAAGTCCCGGTATGTGCCCTTCGCGGAAGCTCGTGGAGGTGGACTTTTACCTTAAAGCCCGGTAGGCAAGGTGTCGGCAGAAGACTTCATAATAAAGAAAAAGCCATGTGAATCCGACCCCCACAACCCAATTGTTCATCATCCAACTCGCTTCAATGGACGATACTCAGGAGCAACCTGAGGCCCAAATTGGCCTACAACATGATTTGGGCATTGCAGCCCATACCGGCCATACCGAAAACGTTCCCGATCTCAATCAAGGGGACTAAATTCCGGCAGTTTTGCGTCAATTCGGAGAACAGGCCCCCCTTCAGCAGGAGGTTCAACGCCTCAGGGATGAGATCTCCCGCCCCTAATTCTTGATAAGTTTTTCTGTATTTAAAGTGGCTGACAGTGCGACTAGTCTCCGAGAAAAGAAACAGTATTTCCCGGATTATCAACAGTGGCGCCAATCGCAATAGCACAGCCCCGGAGCTCTACATCTAAATCATGATATTTAGGCACTACGGTTGGGGGGGGGGGGGGGGGGGGGGGGGGGGGGGGGGGGGGGGGGGGGGGGGGGGGGGGGGGGGGGGGGGGGGGGGGGGG
>Ga0307517_10000780_pt1 | contig 54662 bp, 72 predicted proteins | sample 23_EM_MG_FD_194515 | JGI IMG/M metagenome (GOLD analysis project Ga0307517, IMG submission 194515) | Populus trichocarpa ectomycorrhiza microbial communities from riparian zone in the Pacific Northwest, United States - 23_EM | ecosystem: Host-associated > Plants > Roots > Unclassified | place... | reverse complement strand
TTGCACCGCGACCGACCTCCGGCAAGAATGTCGTAGTGGATTGGAAGCTTCCCGATTTGTGCAAGTTTTACCTCGTTTATCGCGGAGAATGGAGGCGATTCTGCGGGGTGGTGCCTGTGTATTCAGACTCTTGCGTAGAGATTCAAGCTCAAGCCCTAGAGTCGCTTGGGGGGTGGGACCAATCCATAAGCGCCAGGTGACTGCATTTTGGCGTTTCGGGAGTTGACCATGTGATCTCGAACTTCCGAAAATCTCCCGTGTCGTGTCGAACCCTCAAACCGAGCGCAGCCCGCAGTGGGATTTGTCTACTGCAAGGCCTGGGTCCGCCCCTGCACCTCGAGGATAGAGGCGGTGAAAGGCTGTGTAACGTACCCCCTTCCTGTTCCCTCGCGTCAACAAAACATCCCACCTCCTACGCACCGGATTACCACAAGGGTTTACCCGGTAGTCGGAGGTGGGACGTTTTTGTCGATATCCGGATATCCGACGGCCCAGGCGAACCCACGTTGCTGAAGAACGGACCATCAGCCCGCTTACGGGCATCCATCAACAACTTGTGCACATGGTCACCGGTCGCCAGGGACCGGAGACCTCTTGCCTCTTACTTCTACGACCCACCGTTCCAGCATGATGTGGAAACTCTCTCTGTATATACTGTACACCGCTAGCTTCTTCGCTATGGTATCGGCCGATGAGATCCCAGGCCTCCATCTCCCGCTCAACACCTGCATACTGACGGTTCAAAGGACCGCTAGGAATGCCGCGGACCCCCGCCCCATAATCACCTACGGTATACCCACACTCCCTCGCGAGCTGAAAGGGTCATCTGACGTTGAATTTTGTAGGCATCTTGAACCGATTCGCCATTTCCGACCCCCCGGTAAACCCTCTTACAGTACGGTTCTGATAACACGGGCTCGGGAGACGCGTACTCATTCAAAATTTTATAGATCGCGGATGGGGGTACTTCCAATGTGTTTGAGGATCTCGGAGACGGGCTCTACTCTGTCGGCTTCAGCGTCAAGTCGGACAACTACACAATGTGGCAGCTGAGGGACATCGTCACCCAACAGTGGATCAACACAAATCTGTTTAAGTACGACGTTGGGAGCGCAGGAAATTGGAAGATCCTCTACGTAAATTGTAGGGAAATACCCCCCATGGCCTAGCAGCCACCACGTTCAGATCCGGAATTCGTCCACGGCCTGCACGTCGGGCAGGTTGAGGTATGCCGTGTTTCTGCACCAATATTCGCTGGTTCGTTCTCGCACTGGTTGTCATTATTTATGTTATACTTTGCTGTGGCTTTCACTCAAGTCCACCAATTCCGCTCCTTTGCACACCTTCGTTTCATTACTACCACTGTGTCGTATACCCGTTACAGATTCTCTTGCTGATATACCCAATTTGCGTGCCCGCGGGGAGTTCAATGGAGCGGTGATTAAAATAATGTATTCATACGATTAAGTGAGCCCGAGTAAGCTACAGAGTAAGGTGTGACGTGAATGTATGGGGTGAGGGATAGTGTGCCAGGTGGGGGCACCGGTTATATTCTAGACGGAAACGCTCGGGACCAGCCGCGGGGCGCGGGTGCACATTCCAAGGGATTGTCAATCATGTGCGTGGGCTTGTCCTCGCGACTGAACCTTCGGACGGAAGTTGATGAAACCTTGATGCCAATACGGCGCTGGGCTGCCGGCCCCCCGATGTCAAGGCAGCGCAGACCCTTCGAGAGGCCGAACAAGGTATCGTCTCCCTCTCCTTCGTCACCCTCGATAAGTTCAGCGAATAAGACTTCGCTCAGGCCTTCACCGTCCGGATCATCCTCATGGGGCATGATAGGCTGGTACCTGACGTGTAACGGTCACGACTCAATACAAATTTCCAAGATGAACACCACCCTTATTCACGTACCAGGGGTCCACCACAAGGAGGTCGTGTGCTTTAGTGACGAGAGGCCTGAGCCATTCATATGCCCACGAAGCGGATGAACGTGGGTGAGCGCGATAGTACCACCCGATCGTCGCCTTGAATATTGATGCAAGCTGGTGTGCGGATCCTGGGAGCTCGTACAGTTTTGAGCTCCTGCGCACGCCCCGTGTCATATCATTATTGAAATACGCAGTCAGGGGTAGGGTGGACGCGAGGTAGGAGAGTGTCAAGTCGCTTGAGATCAGTTCTAGCAGCAGAAATACATCAGCCGAGTACGACGGAAATGAATATCCCGTGATAAAGGAAAAGACTCCACACCTGTGAGAGTGGAAGACAGGTGTGCAGCCTTGGCTTTGGCATAACCGTACTGCGGCCAGATGCGAATGATCGTGTGACAGATGCAAAGATTGAGGAAGTGTGCTGCGACTTCTAGCCTCTCGTTGTGTGGCTCTTCCAGATACTCATGCTCGTCAAAGTAAAAGGTCGTGCCCTTCGGTAGGGTGTGCAGCACACCAGATAGCTGGGCCTCGAAGAAGTCGCGTTCAAGACGTATGTAGTCAACGAGTCTTCGCTGGAGGTGCGATGCACCGCTGAACATCGAGGTCCGATGATCTCGGTAGAAAGCCAGGGTTCGGGTAGCGGAGTACCAGTAGTCCTTAGTGGCAGCGTTGAGGATAGGTTCGAAGATAGTGCGCAACCAGTTGTCGAGCCTCAAGAACCCATGCTGGAGAAACACCGCCCCGACTACCGCCTCGAACAGGTCCGCGAGGACCTTCGGGGGTCGTACTCCCGGTTTCAAGTGGTCCCACCTCTCCACTTCTTCTCTATCTTGGGGCAAAAGGGCAGCACCCCGGTCGAGTTCGAGGTAGTAGGAAATCCGACCAAACGTGTCATTATTACAAATAACGGAGCGAACTGCCTACGTTGTGAACCACACTCCGTGAGCATCCACGCCCAAAAGATTACTCTGGCAGACGCACTGTGTGGTGGCATTTGTCAACTTTGACCTCCTCAACAATCAACGCCGTTATCAGGTTAACCAGCCTATCACCCAAGAACTCCAAAAGGTCGTTGTTCTCCACCGAAAATCGAATGCAGTTGGTAGCTTGTGCACGCAGCGATTTGCTGAGGGTAGGAATGTCGTGAGCTCGCGGTCGGTTTGAGACCAATGAAAGATGGTCCTGGAGATTGGACAGGCCGGTGGCCGTCGATGGTGTCATGAGGGTCGTAGTGTGTCCTGCCAGGAATGGAAATGTTCAACCTTGACGCGTGACGTCCCAAAGCAAAACCCCATTCGTCGATCTCGTCGATAGCGGTGCCCTGGCTCGTACAGGACCCCTGACAAGTGGTTGCTAGCTCAGGCTGGTGATTGTTTCAATCCTGTTATCGATAACAGTGTGAGCCGGAACGTCGAGTGATGAGTGGACGCGCGCTAGAGAGCGTGGGTAACGAGTTACTCTAACGGTAAGCGTGAAAATTATGTGTGAGAGAAAATGGAGACAAACCTCAGTGCAGCGAGAAGCAAAAGCGAACACTGAGGAGATGTAGGCATATCTAGCTACGTCTTATATCGGATAGGAACAAAGGGATGGAAAACAAGAGCGTACAAGAAGCGGCTATCACGAAATGAGGAGAAAAGCAACAAGGGTAGGCGCGTATCGATTTGAGTCAAAAATATTACAACAAACAGCGCACAGCTTCATCGTCCCAACAGCACCAAGCCCGCTTCAGGGTAAACGGGTCTACAAATGAAATATTCACCCGTGCGTCAGGTCTGTGCCACTTTCCTGCAGGCATCTGTCACCCGCCTGGGCTCCCTTCACACCGGACTCTCAATCGGAATGTTGGTTCGGGCGTTCTCAGCTGGAACTCCGGACAGTTACCCAGAGTTCCAACTGGAACTCGAGGGGAGATTATCGAACACTGGCATTCACCTCCATCGATGTGCCGTGGTTATATCAGGTGGCCCGCTGAAGGTTTTCTTCTCGATTGTTATCTCTGGGTGTCTTTGGGGGGGGGGGGGCTTACTTCTCCCGTTAGTACACCGAACATCAAAGCTACATCTATGTGTCCTCGCTGGGACCATGCCCTACGTTAATCAGATGTCCCGCGCATCCCACGACTTCTGCCGGCCGATATAAATAAGAGGATGGGGCACACTCTTCGCCTATCTTTCACCTCCAGACACTCCTGTCACTCCCCCAAATCATCATCATCCGGCGAATATCTTCCACCGATCCCTCTAGGTATGATGGTATTCGAATGCCTGTTCATATGGCAGATCCACTAACGCACCGCCACTCTTTAGTATGGTTGAAGGCCAACAATCGCTTCCGCCCATCAGCATCGCGTACGTGATGAGCGTTCCCGACCGACACCTGGACTGAGGATTACCATAGTGTCATGGGTGCAACAGGGAGCGGGAAGTCTTCCGTAAGGACTATAAATGCTTGGCCCGGGCGTGTATTGATCCGTGTGTTTAGTTCATCAACATCGCGAGCGGTTCGCAGCTGCGCGTTGGAATGGGCTTGACGTCATGCACCGCCGAGGTCCAACTCACCAATGAGTTCATCGTCGACGGACGGAGGGTGATCCTCATTGATACTCCCGGCTTCGACGATACCAACGTGAGCGATGCCGATATCTTGAACATGATTGCGGCGTTCTTAGCGACTTCGTGGGTACCTTTATTCACCCGTTGATTCCGTCAACTCAACATTTGGCTAGGTATGAGAACGGGTCGAAGCTCTCAGGGATCATATACCTCCACCGCATTTCCGACGAGCGATTCACTGGGATATCTGTACGCAACTTCAGGATGTTCCGCCAGCTTTGCGGAGACTCGACCCTCAAGAACGTCGCTCTCGTCACAAACATGTGGGGGAAAGTCACACAGGAACTTGGTGAAGCTCGTGAGCGAGAACTTGTTGATAAGTACTTCAAGGCAGCACTCGACAAGGGTGCACAACTCGTCCGCCATTACGATACCACCCAATCCTCTCATGATATCATCCGTCACATCATGAAGAATGACCCCACCGCTTTCCAGATCCAACGAGAGCTTGTCGACGAAGGCAAGAATATCAACAATACGGCAGCTGGCGTGGCCGTCAGCGAAGAGATAGACAGGCTGATCAGATACTACAAAACCGAGGTGAAGGCTCTTGGTGAGGAATTGCGTCAGGCGCTCAAGAGCCGGGACGAGGAGACAAGGATAGAGTTGGAGAAAGCAGCCAATGGGCTCAAGGAGCAGATCAAAGAGATGAGGAGGGAGTCGGAAATAATGGCGGCTAAGTACAACGAGGAAAAACAGAGGATGGAGGAAGTGATGAAGCAGATGCGGATGCGGATGCAAGAGCAAGCTCGTCAGGAGAAGGGTCGAGCTGAGGCTGAGGCTAAGAAACTGATCGAAGGCCTGACAAACGTATGGAACGGGAGCCCGGGCCGCGGGCCTTTACAGGCAATTGGGCGCACATTTCAGTGGCTACATGACAATGGCTTTCGGCCGCGCTAGCTGAGTCCTCGTCGTCATTCAAAGCTTCATGCACCGTGTCCTACCATGTAAATGATTGCACCATTACACCTATGTTCCCTTCCCGGAATCTACCTCTGTATCTCTCCCAAGCTAAGGCAACGAAGGACGGGGGCAAGGAGCCGATGGGATAAAGATCGAGAGGATGCAGAGGTTGGGGAACGACATTAAGGTGTTGGATGGTGTTTGAATCTGACCACCAGAGACGGAAGGCAGGAAGGGGAGGCAGGTTGTGCTCCTTGATAACCGAGATACTCGTCCAAATACTATGGGGACACCGCGCGTTCGGTCACCACAGACGACGTCACGCATGGCCACTCTACCCCCGACTTCCGGGGAGGATCCAACTTTGTGGACACCCACACAAGTGAAAGAGGGCCAGTAGCTATCTACTCGATACGGGACCTCCAAATGTGAACGTGTCACGCTGCTGAGCGGACTGTGCAAGTGCCCGGGAAAGGAAATGTTCAATATCCAACACCCAACGAGAAACGCGACTATACGGCCTTGTCGACAGAGGCACGGTATACTACGGGTACGGCTACATTACGTTACACTATACGAAATACATCCCTTGTCCTCGTTTCGCAGGTTGGAACCTTTTCTCCCATTCCCTCATGTCTACCTCTTCTCTACCATCGAGAAACTCGAGGTCTTGCTTCGAGAAATGAAATTCGACCCTCGAACAAACGAGCTAGAAAAAACATCAGTAACACTGCGACTTGCTCTTGGCAATACACACATCTGCATCTTTAGGCTGATTAAGCGGGGAGTGCAAAAGAGTATCTTCCGAGGGAAAAACTCACAAGCGACCGGCGCGGGTATGGATATACCTTTCGTTGCTCTTGCCTGTAGGTGGCACAATGAATAAGCGAGCCCTTGGACACTGTCACCTTGGTCAGTATACATTCTCTCAAAACGCCAACGGCTGCTCACAAATCAGCATCGAAGGACTCGTTCTCATTGTGAAGAATCGTGTAATGCGACGACTTCCTCGCTGATAACAAGGTCGGTATCGTGCACTCGATATCCACAGGAGCGGGTGACTTACTGCCTAACATCCCGGCGTGGCTCTGGAGATAGAAGTTGGGGTAAATGGGTGAAATTACGTCCGTATCGACCACGAGCCCTTGGGGCGGTTGGTCCACACTTTGACTGACGTGTCAAGCGGGCAGGATGCTTCACCGACCATGAACTCACGAGTCACGCGATTGCACGAAAAACTTGAGGTGGTGTCTATGAATCACCGTCAGCCAGGAACGAGATTGAACGCGGGTTGGAAGGTTCACCTCTTCCCAACGGTGATGAAAGTCAGTTTGGGCGGTGGCCCGGTGGGTTTTATTCCTTGCCGGGATAGAATTTGTCCGACCTCACGGATCGCGTCTTATGGACACGAATTAGACTGCGCACACGTTGATACGAGCCCACTCACCGTGAATCGCTTCGACCTCTTCATCCCGGACTCTCGAAAACTCTCCTTCCGACACCCCGTCTCTGAAAAAGACGATACGCTCAGGTGTGCAATTGTTGACTCCCTTGAAAATCCCGATGGCGTCCTAAGGAACCGAATGAGCGGCGAACGATAACGATCCATTATTACTTACCACCATCATCTTCTTCAGATCAGCGATGGCTTCCATCCTCCCTTGCTGCAGCCCCGCCAAAGCTTGGTACCGAGAGAACGTGTCGTTTACAGAGAACACGATAGATGCTAGTGATGGACGATGGACACCTGGCGATGCATGTCCAACGTCTGCGCCTATGATCCAAGGACTCAGATGGCGCTGAAGGGGATGGGAGCATTTGCACCTACCCACGATCATCGTCGGCCTGGATTGGCACTGCTGCAAAGACGGATCGATTGGGCAGAAGTTCACCCCTCCGACCTTCGCATTAATCCTGGAGAACACTAAATCATCACGAAAACAACGGACGCGAATTGTTACTCCACTTTAGACCGAGGTTATTAAAATACTGATCATTGAACTTGTTCCTTGAGGAGCTTGGATCCTTTTGACGCTGTGATGATCAAGTAGAGACATGATGCAACGACTCCCGGAACGCGGTGGTATACTCACGATACACTGAGTCATAAAACCTTTCGTATCGCCCCAATGCTTGATCTTCTGCCTTATTTCGGCGGCGTGAAAAGGCAAGAAAGCTATGACCAGGAAGTGGATCGACATATCTCTCAACGCCGCATCCTTCACTGCGTTATCATTGTACCGATTATTGGCCCACGACACACATTCTTTCTTCACGTCTAGTTCGACCTGCCTCAGGGCTTGCTAATCGGGAGGTCAGTGACCAGCCCGAAACGCCGTTCGTTGCGGTACTCACTTCGACGATTTGAGGGTTTCCGGGTAGAATCCTTGGAAGGTGAAGCCTCCCGGTCTCCGCAGATTCTCCGACTCCACGCCTACGAAACATTCCTACGAAAACAGTCATGAGCGTTCACATGGTTGAGGAGGGGATAAAGGACCTCTGGTGTGACAACACTCAACAAGACCCTTCATGATCTGCTCGATGCCCCTTTCGTTCGTGAAGTTGATCACTGCCCACTCCGAGACGTAGCCGGGCTGATAGTATTTCTTATCTCTCATGTTCCATTGACCAGTATTCTAAGGGGCATACGTGAGATTTCCGTCGCTCAAAATGACGGACAACATACCGTTGCTTCCGTCCTTCCACCGCCGAAAGTGATCCCAAGAGACGGGAGTTTGCGTGCAAGAATTTGGATCGGGCGAGAGCTTATTTCCGCATTCAACCCTGATCTTGGTAAGCTTCCAGCGCATTCCGCCTTCGGACACATGAGCCTAGCATGCAAAGAGTGGGTCCAGAAACTTACCCGTGCGGCTTCAATGGCCCGGAAACGATCATGAGGTTTTCTTGTCGCCCTTTGCAACACTGCGCTCGCGGTCTCAGGATCGAGTACCTTCTTGTACATTTGCTGGCTAAGCCTGCAAAACTCGATCGGAATGACAGAAAATGGGTCCCTTCGCGTCACCACGCCGATAGCATCGGGGCACTTCATCCGCTGGCCGTACATCAGTTGGTAATATTCCTGCAGAGCCAGCCGTGAGAACCTCCACTGGTGACTTGCCACGGTTGTACGTACCTCAACCGTGACTACCCGCTTCTCCTTCTTGTCCGCCTTCTCGAGTACGAACTGATACCTCCCGGCCCTGGGATACAGGTCCACGATCTTGCGCCTAGGATACCTCTTCGTTGTCTTGAAATTAACGGCGACCTCGAGGCCCTTGATAAATCGAGTGAGAGCATCCCAGTCTTTCTTTATCTTTTCTCTCGTAAAGGGGCTGGCGCGACTTTCCTCTGGTGCCTCAAGGATGAGGTCTTGAAGTCTGAATGAGGATCCATACAAAAACTGGTGGCACACTTGCGCCAGGTCCTGCCCATAGCTATACCCAGGAGTGAGATTATAGTAGAATAGAATTTGGCAACACGCACAAAACACCAACCCCCGTGTCTATGTTCAAGTAAAGGTCATCGCGACCAAGCCTCACGCTCCTGATCATGGAGGTTAAACGGTGGAAAAACCGGGACGCGACGTGAAGAACCTACTGAAAAATAGCGGGCCATAATTCTAGCCCGTGCCGGAGGCTGCTGCTCTCACCGCTCTTGAAGTAGAACTTGCTGGTGGGGGGACAGTAATACCTCCTACAGGGAAATGAGAGTTGTTCCCTCGGGGGCTAGTCGCTAAAAAATCTTACAGGGACATCTCGTGTCGCATGTACACTTGCACCAAATTTGCGACGTGTTCCATGTTTCCGCCTTGATTTTGTTTGAAGCGGGCAAGATCACTACGTCGTCACGGGGAATGGGGTGAATCAAGTGAGGAGAGTGGTTCCAGATGTGCTCACCGGTTTGGGTTGATTCTTCCGACGAGGTTCATGGTGACCGTGTAATCAACGAGGTTAGCATCGGACATGCTGACCTCGAATGTCTACGCCAGAATGAGAGAAGGATTTTCCTTTGCCAGAACGCAAGTACCTTGGACTGGGACATATTCTTCAAGGTGAAAAAGTTGACAGCACCGTCGAATACACCTCTTGGATTGAATTCTTGCGGTGCAGTGACAGTCTGAAGTCGTTCAATCACTGCCACAGTTCGAGAGGGGTTCTTGATCTGCTCGCCCTCTTGCTGTTTCTTCCTGTCCCATTTCCTGATACCTATCGTTACTGGGTTCAGACAAACGAACGATGCAGAAGCGGTGCGCTCATACAGACTACAGATATGCGTTATCAACGACATCATCCTGGAGACCGTGGATCATCGGCACTCACGATCATAATGGTAATACTCCTTATCGGGGAGTCGCAGCTTGAAAGTGTTGGAAACGACACCGCACTGGTGCCCCTTTGTGCCTTTGAACAGGTTCCCATTACTCTTGAGAACCAACGGTTGAGATGACATTGTGGCTGGGGGGTGAGAAAGCGTGTTCGAATTTAAGCTCGTTGTTGAATGCCGCGTGGTCGATGAGCACGTGTGTGAGAATGGCTGGCTGCTTGTATCCAGCAGGCCCCTGCTGTTGCCGAGTGAGGGAGGTCCAAGACACAAGTGGGGGTTGCCTTTGTGCACCCTCACGAAACGCTCAGCAAAATGAAGATCTTCGCATTCGGACCGCAAAAATCAAAAGCGCTGTGTGTGAAGAGAATTCTGATCGGAAATTGCCTCCGCTAAAGCATCCGATGTGTGGCTGGTCTACCGCCTCAGCCACATCATGAGATGAGTCTCAAACGATCTCAATTACGGCACACCACGGTGGAATCAAAGTTTTCATCGGCCATCGGAACAAGAACGCTGGACTCCCTCGTGAACACATTGTGGGAATAGCCAAAAGTCCCATCGACGCACGGACTGCATGCGAGCGGAAGCGACACCCCTAATAAACAGCCGGAAGTTAGTAATACCCGCGTAACAACGGAGCAATTCTTACCGCAAACCCAACGGTGCTCGGTACTTGATTCCGTCATGAAAAGTTTACCCCGTATCCAGAGTCTCGCACCTCAAAGAATCCGGGAGCCATTGTCCGCCGTCAGCTTCGTGTTGGACCAATGGCTCAGCGTAGCGAGCCCCTTTGTGCACTCCCGTTGTGTATGGTCCCCAGCGTGTCCCACCCGCTTGGACGCAGTCATAGATATCGCCAACTTCCCCATTGACGTGTTGACTCTGAGATATCTGCTATGCCAAAGAACCAGAATAGAACCCATTCAGAGTAAAATCGCCAGAAACAAGAGCGGTATCAGGAGCGACACGCCGCCAGGGGCTGCAAAATCCGAATTACAGCGCACAGCAAGAAAACCAGCTTCACTACCAGGCCGAGCCACCGTACCACGTTCAAGTAGGTTGGCAGGTCCAAGAGGAACGGAGTAAACGTGAGATCTTCCCGACCGGCGGGAACGGTGTCACATACCTCACAAACGGTGCATTCTATGCGGATCCGTCGGGAGACATCTACCTAACTTACAACTACTGCTACTCGTTATCTACACGGACTCGAGAATCTCAACAACAGGTAATGACGGGTGCTGCGCGGGGGGCGGAAGCAAGGGAAAAACATTGGTTGACAAACTGGATAGCAGGGCAGGGAGGAATGAAACGTATGAAGGGCGGGTTGTTAAATTTATCAATAAGGACTAAACAAACAAAGCAAAAGGGAAAGCGGAGGATTGGTGCTCAGTGTCCATGTGGACCGCAATGGCTGGACCAAATTCCTCTGTGGTTGATCCAACCGAACTGGTTGAAATCACCACAGTAGGGGTCGTAAAAATCGTGAGTTGGCGTGAAGATGATGGAGGCGGGGGTGGGTCCTGGGAGGTGCACGTCCAGGAAGGCCGGCGGAGTAGCTGTTAAAGGCGGATAACGATCAGCAAAACGTGGGGCTCGAGGGGAAGAAAGGGTCTAACCATAAGTATCTGCAGCAGCCTCCCGGAGAATTTCATCAAAGGCATTGCGGCCCTTGCTGTCAAAGAAAAAGGGGTGCATGCGCAGCTCGTCCAGAGTGTATCGAGTGCGAGGGTCATTGCTGAGCAGCTGTGATGATTCACGTGAGCATGAAACTCTGACGAGAGAAATAAACCGCGCGTACCCCAGACAGTAAATCCTCCTCAGCCTCGGAGAGCTTTGGCCATCTCCAGCGAAAGTATGAGATACCATTCGCAGCGGTGTCCCACTCTAAATATTCCCACAGCCCATCATCATTTGCGAACAAGATCTACGGATCCGCATCAGCATGCATTCAACACCAAGGCAACCGACAGGGGAAACGAGGAGGAGGGACCCGAAACTCACATCACCAGCAATCAGATCAAACACGGTGCACCCAAGCGCCCAATAGTCCACCGTCGGCCCATAGGACTTTCCACTGAAATACTCCGGAGCAAGGTACTGTCGCGTGCCAACAAGTTCCTTGGAGTATTTCCTTCCGCGTCTGACCGGTTTGTTGTGGATGTATGCGGTACCGTAGTCGAATATCCTGATGTTGTCGCACCGGTCGACGAGCACGTTCTCGGGTTTGATGTCCCTGTGGATGATGCCCATGTCGTGCAGCGAGGCAATCCCGAGCGCCATTTGGGCAATCCATCTCCTCATCCGACGGGGGTGGATCTTCTCGACGAGGAGTGAATGCATATCGGACCGGAGATGATCCTGTACCATGACAGCGTCATCAGTCACGCACAATGAGGATTGAACGGGCTCACTTACCATGGCAAAATATACGGACCCGTCATCCTGAAAGACACCATGACAATCCATCACGAACCTACTCGGTTTCGAGTCCGCGATGACCTGATATGCCTGCAACTCCGTCTGCAGCGCCCTCAATTCCTTCGAGCCCGGTACAACCCGGCGCTTATCGACAACCTTCAAACAAACTCTCCTCCCACTCGAAAGATCCCTGGCAGACACAGCAGAGCCATACGTGCCGGAGTGAAGTTGACGGAGAAACTCGAATGGTCCAAGCTTCGGAATGGTTGGTTTCGCGGGAGACAGACGGGCGGAAGGCCAGTGGAGACCCCTAGACCTCCGCGGAGTCCTGTGGGGGGTGGCTGCTGGTGGGTTCGCCAAAGCCGGGCTCTCGAACGGAAGCCCGACGCACTCCATCACCGGGGCAGCCGGAAGGTGGCAAGGACTGACGGTCGGGCACGTAGGCCCGTAGTCATTCTGATCCTCGTCTGAAACCTGGATCACAGGACACGCGGGGAGACCCCTTCGCTCTTGGATGCTTGGTTGGACGACGGTTCCGTTGTAGTAGACACGTTCTCGGCGAACGGCGCGCGTAGATAAAGGCATCGTAAAATCGTAAAAGTTCGTAAAGTGAGAAAGAGGAAACGGGGAGCGGCGGCACCTGCCTGCGATGTCGGGGGGGAATTGGAAGAGGGGGGGGGGTGGGGGTTTACAGATCCATCATCAAAGCCCTTATAAGACCCACCCGACGTACCGCCCCGCGACATACATACCCAGTGGGGTACGGGGGTGGAAGGTAAGATGGCAACCACACAGCCATCAAGCCAATCAAATGATTTAGCGTAATTTGGTTCAGCCTCAATAGTCGACTGGCTGTATGCGAATAATCACGTGTCCCGCACAGCCCTCCAACGTGGGCAGACAATACGCAGCAGGTCCTCGAGGCAAGGGCTGACGCGAAGAAACGGCACTGGCCGCCACACCTTGTCAGTGTTATTACATAGATCTTTCGGAAGTCAATCGGAGGCATCGCGTGCACCAGATGACGGTGGTCGATCATCTTGACTGCTCCACTCAAAATTCAAAAACTCTTGATCATGATTCCGGATCTCGCACACGCTGCTTCCAGTCCACACCTCAAGTATTAGGAACCCATACTAGGGCTAGGGTTTGTACAGGATGCATAAGTGGATAACAGAAAACAAAAGAGGTACATAATGAATTGACAAGGACGTGGAGGGGGTACAATGGGGATGCTTGCTCAGCGAGTATTTGACCTGGGATGTGTCGAATGTATATGTGAGTTAAATGGCGTATCCGTCTAAATCGGAATCGTACCAGGTAATTGTCTGTGAGGGCGAAGAGCGGGAAAACCTTTCACGACCGTTTCCAGACACGTACCGACCGCATAGTCGGTAGACGTAGTACTCGGATCGACTGGCAGAGGTTCTTGAACCGCGATTTGGTCCTGTTCACGGACCTTCGTCTTGCGGGAGCCTTTGTTTTGTGGTGGGTATGAGGTGGCATAATCGACATCATCGCGATTGTGATATCTTCGGCGAGTAAGCCACTCTGACCGACATAGGAGGTCGGTTTCGGACGATGGCTCATCCTAGATCCGACCCTAGGACGTGAGGTAAGCCTCATACGATTGGAGTCGTCCTCGCATTCCTCCGTGACAGGTGATAGTGGTTTCTGCGTCCGGCCCGACATCGAGGTAGTAGGAGGTCGGAGTTGGTATGGACCAAATCCGGAGGAAGAGGACGAGGACGTGGAAGAATTCGATCCTGTGCGCTGGCGATGGTGGTCCTGTGGGGCCCCCGCTTGGCTATCATTGGCAGCGGGGAATGGGACGGAAGATTTTATGAAGGCAAAGTCCCGAACAATCGGAGGCCGAGCCATGATGCTGAGTTCCGGTTGACAGGCTCACTGGATGGAAGCGTTGGGTCAGAGAAAAACGAGGAAGTTAGCACTATTTGTTGCAGCGGAGGGCTGGGGGGGTGGATTGTGCGTGGACACCATGAGGCTGCCCCTGCGAACCGGATATCACCTAGCGGCCCCATATGTGTGGATTGGGGCGCAGCGGATCGGTGATAGGCAGTACCCTCAAGTTAAAAGCATTAAAAGAGCGTGGCCGCGTATTCCGGGTATCCAGAGAGACGGAAAGTTAGGACGGGTGGTGGATGGTAGCGAGCACGAGAAACACAGCACGCCTTCGGAACCCCCACTCCCATGATTTCAAGCCAGCCGGGGATCATTAGCGCCATCAGGGCAAAGGAAAAACAAAAACCAGAAGGGCGTCATGGTTGGCCACAGTTGTGCACAGGGTCAAAGCCGCAACGGGCAGCCACTCGACCGTGGCGATCACCCTCAACCCTTGCCACTGGCCAGACCAACGTCAACATCAAAGACAAGCACAGAATGGCGTGGATTTCTGATTCAGAGGACGAGAATCCGAATCAACAAGCCTCTTCGCCCAAAGTGACGATTGTCAACGGTGCGTCGTGTCTGCAGAATGGTGGAGAGAGTGATTCACTGAGCGTTCGATTGGCAGACAACAAGAATCCTCTCGCAGATTTCCCGTTCGACAAACTTCCGACGGAACTTCTCGTCAAAATCTTCCAGCACGCACGCGCAGATACCTTGTGGGACGCCTACAAAGAAGAATACCCTTATCCAATCGCTTTGGCACAAGTATGTTGCCTCTGGAGAAGCGTGGCACTGAGCGCACCTACGCTATGGACGAACATTTACATCTTGAAATACTACACAGAAAGGACCGAAGAGTTCGTTCGCATCTACCTGGAACGCTCCAAAACGTGTCCTATCTTCCTCACCTGGTTTTCGAAGCCTGAGCTGTCCCACAGCGACGCTCAAGGGGTGATCAACGACCTGATCATCCCTGAGGCGGAACGCTGGCAGAGAATCACTCTAATCGCCGGAAACGACGCGGTCCCAGACGCTTTGCTCACTGCGATGGGACCCCTCGACTTCCCGATCCTCCAGGATGTCGAGATTTCCTGCTTGATGAAGGACTTGTCTCCATCCAAACCCGGCTTGTGCCGTAGTGCCCCGCTTCTGCGTCGGTGCAGGCTCCGCGGTGTCCCTTCCCTCCCACCACTATCATCGGGCCTCGTGGTTCTCGATTGCGTGTTCTCCGCATCTGGGATAACGGAGTTCGACCTTGACCCTTTGCTCGAGTTCCTCCCGCATGTATCCCATTCCTTGGAACACCTGCGATTCGGGCCTCCTCCTGTTTCCAAGGTCCAGTCCAGGCCGCGCACATCCAAGATCCCCCTCGAAAATCTCAGGTCCTTACTTATCAAGGACTCTCACACCATCATGAACCACATATTTGCCCCGAATCTGACATACTTCGTCGCTCTCCATCCTCACGAAGTAGATGCAAGGGGTGCAGCCAAGATGTTCGAAGGTTTCTCGGCTCCAATGCTAAAATCAATCCAATTTCATGAAATCGCCCTGCAGCCGGTCCTCACTGGCCACCGCCTCCCTTCTATGTTCCCCCAACTCGAATCAGTCGTGCTTTCCGGTTGCACCGACGAGTTAGCCTTCGCTGACCTGCTTGGACCACCGAACCCAAAGGAGCCGCTGTCCTTAAAAAAGGCATCAAAGTACCCACCAAAGCATCAGAAGGTGGAGAACCCGTTCCCCAACCTGAAAGAGTTCACGATATCGGACATGAAGATTTGGCCTTCCCTCCAGGCCTCGATCGAGAGACGTCTCAAGAATGGCGACAAATCCATCAGGAAGATCCAGTTGCCAAATGGAGAGGCGACAGAAGCAATCATGCCGCATCTTCGTCGGTGGCTCCCTGCCAATGGTATCGAACTTGTCGTGTACGACTACGGAGAGTTACCGACGTCCACGCTAGAGTTCCAGGACGATCCTTGCGACAGGGAAACTAGTCTCTTCTTCGAGATTATGCAAGGGAGTGAATGGGACGAAGACGATGACTACGAGTACTGGGAGGAGAGGGAGTTGTTCCATCCTGACTTCGAACTCCCTGCACACCTGGACCCTCACCAATACTGGGATGAGTTTTACGATGGTTATGATGACGAAGAGGAAGAGGAAGAGGGCGAGGAAGAGGATTTTTATGAGGGTTGATTTTATTCGCCTTTTTCTTGTTTTTGTTTTGTAGAGTTCAAGTTAGGTTAGTTTATCACTGGAGTTCCTATGGCGAGTGACATCATCGATCTGTCAATATGATCCTCCGCCACCCTCTGCGAACTTACCCTTATCCCTCGTCATCCCCCCTCTCCTGTTACCAGAGAACAGCCACCATGATGGAAGATCTTCCTCTTGACACAAATCACCCTGCAGTCAGGGATTATCTGGCTCTCATCAGGCACGTCTCCGGATGCTCACCGAGGGTGGAATAGGCCGGACTGACTAGACCCTCCACGCGCGGACTACTTTGGGTATACAGGTTGCAGGTCTTGACGCCCCTAAGTCTGCTGGTGAACATCACAGCGGTGCTGGTATGTAGCATCGCGGTAACCCCCGGGATTCGTACGTGAGGTGCTCGACTGCCCGCTAGCGAAATTGACTCCGTGCTTCTCCACACAGAGGACATCGAGAAGATGTTTCCATCCTCAATATCTCCCAAACCTCTTTTGATCGCTACCTATCTCTTGCTCGTCTACGTCGGGCAGGTGGGTTACTGTGTCCTACTGGTGACAGCCAGAAAGCCAGAAACCAAAGTGCGCAACCAACAGCCGTGCTCCTGAGGTTTCAACTGACGTCTGCCACAGAAAACCATAACCAAAGGGGTGGGAATCGCCTTGGTACTCGCCAACTGGATTATGGGGCTCTGGGCCGTTGCTTGGGTACGATATCGCTTCGGCACAACCATCCATCAGTACTTTTCTGAGAACCTCCGGATTCTAGATCATGCAATGGTTCTTGGTGTCCACCATCCTCCTCGGTACATTGGTGTTGATCCTGATATACTGCAACGTCGTTGTTTTGATTTATCATCCCCCTGAAATCAAGGCACGGCCGCTGGACGTTGCGTTCATCCACGCTCCCTTGAGGTTCTTCTTGGTCCTTCCACTGCAAGTCATGTTCCCATATTCTCTCTTGTGAGTGCCGTGACTTTTGCGTCATTGTTGAGAATCTGACGCGCCCTCCATCAGCGTTGAACTTGGTTACACTTGGGAACCAGGCAAGCCTAATCAATACGCGAACCATCAATGGGCCGGATTCGGTGTCGTCCTTCTCGTGAACCTCATCGGCCTCATCGTGATTGTAGTCCGGAAAGACATCGTCTGGTGTATTGCTGCCGTATGGATAGACATCGCCATCTGGTCAGCAAAACCGAAACCGAGTCCGGTTTTCATTATAGCCATTGCGTTTACGGCGATACATCCCATCGCGTTGATCTTCGCTGCGACCTGGAAAAAGCTGAAGAAGAAGGACGAGGGGCAGATTAGGTTACCACCAGATGATAGTACTGAGAGTGGTGGCCGTCCGCATCGGCAGCAGGAGAGTACTACCCGACCCCCAAGGGAGGTAGACACCGAAGCCTTGTGGGGCTAATCATCACCAAGCGGCTGAGAATTCAAAGAAGGGTTAGGGAGGGCGGACTTTATGTTTCATAATTGTGCACTCGAACTTAAACTTGAGCGGGGCGGTCCCATGATGTCCCATTGTTGACGATTGGCCTCGGTGTAACTACCTATTTGTATATATCTTGCATGTGTCTCCCCGTGGAATAGTGAAGGAACCCACGCCTCCAATTAACTTTCATTTGCATTCGATGGCTGTCCGCAAAGCGCACTTTACGCGATCTGGACGCTCAGCTGAAATCGCCGTATTTTTCCCGCAGAATATGTAGGCTGTTCGCAGGGTTTCTATATATTGTTCGTTAAGTACGTGTGTGCGTCTAAACCGATTGGTATCCGTATGCAAGTAAACGTTCGTGGCCGAGAAACAGGAATAGTGTTCTAGCTAGTAAAGAGGAAGGAAGCTGGAGGGAGAACGCTGTGTTCCACATCCATCACAACCCATCACCCCGTCCAATGACGGCAACCTTGAAGCCGATTTCCCTCAATTTCTGGGCGTCCAAAATCATCCTTCCGTCGAACACGAAAGCGGGCTTGTTCATGCTATCGTAAACCGCCTGCCAGTCGATGTCACGGAACTCCTTCCACTCTGTCGCGATCACGATAGCCTCGGCATTCGTGCAGGCCGAGAGGGCATTGTTGTAAATCGTCACGCTCTTCTTGACTGGGGGAAAAAAATCGGGTTTGGTTTATACGGAATTTCGGAAGGAAGCAAACGCACTGTTCTCAGGGGAGGTTCCAGGAACAGCTTCGGTAAGATCTTGCCAGACCTGCGCCTCCTCGACCTTAGGGTCGTAGATGTTGACAAGGGCTCTCTCGGACAAGAAGTCACGGATGAGGGTGATAGAGGCGGATTCACGGGTGTCACCAGTATCAGCCTTGAAAGCAAACCCGAGAACAGCGATGCGCTGTAAAACAACATAAGCGTCAGTAACCCGACGTGTGTGGGATCAGCGGAAGGGGGCTAACCTTGTTAGTGATGGTGTTGAACAGGGTATCAACAACTTTCTTCGCGAACCTCCTCTTCTGATACTCGTTCATCTCCACCACCTGTCTCCAGTAGGCAGCGACCTCAGGCAGATGCAGACTCTCACTCAGGTATACCAAGTTCAAGATATCCTTCTGGAAGCACGAACCACCGAAACCAACGGAGGCCCTCAAGAATTTAGGGCCGACACGAGTATCGTAGCCGACGGCGTGAGCGACTTCGTTGATGTTCGCGCCAGTGGCTTCGCAGATGGCGGAGAGGGCGTTGATGGAGGAGATACGTTGAGCAAGCATGGCGTTGGCAGCGAGCTTGGACAATTCCGAAGACCACAGGCCGACAGTCAAGACGCGTTCCCTCCTGATTGCCAACAAGTCCGCGTTAACTCGGGAAAATCACGTACGAAACGTTCACTTACGGGACCCAGTTAGCGTAGACCTCAGCGAGAGATGCACAAGCGTCAACACCCTCAGGGGTCTGCAACGAACCGATCAAAACCCGATCCGGTCGGAAGAGATCACCGATGGCTGTGCCCTCAGCCAAGAACTCTGGATTGGACAAAATATCAAATCGGGTGCTCGGCTTGGAGTTGGCCTCCAGGATCGTCCTCATGGATTCGGCTGTACGACACGGCACGGTAGACTTCTCGACGACGATCTTGGACGAAGTGGCGATGGCCGCGATTCGGCGGGTTGCGAGCTCGACGTAACTGTTACCGAGAGAAACGACGTAAGGAGTGTCAGCGTTCACGTCATAACACATTCGCTTAGCCAGGACACAGAGTTTGCCGAGGGCAAGATGTACGGAGAGAACGATGGGAAATAGGAATGCGGATGCTCACTTGAGATCTGCGGCGAATCCAGCACCAACACCTGTCTTCTTCGTTGGAGTGTTGACGGACACAAAGATGAGGTCTGCCTCAAGAATGCCCTTGTCGACATCGGTCGAGAAAAACAGGTTCCTTCCCCTCGCCTGACGAACGACATCCTCCAACCCGGGTTCATAAATCGGTAACTTGTAGTCGGGGCTGTTCCATGCATCAACGCGGGCCTGATTTAGGTCGACGATAGTGACTTGGATGTAAGGGCATTTGAGGGCGATGACGGCGCACGTCGGGCCACCTAGAGATATCCGTTGAAGTCAGCAAATTGCGTGGCGTTCATCGAGTGGGATTGGGCGGTTGGTTCCGTGTCAACCGTGGGTCTTTGAAAACCGCGTCTGGTGATTGGCGATGGATACCACCGGGCCCAGAGGGCGCCGCCAATAGAATGCATCGACGCGTCGTGGGCTGAAGAGAACGAAGGGGAAGCCAGGTCACTGACCGACATAACCAGCACCAACTATTGGACAGCATGAGCGTTAGCGATGGGCATAATCGGCGACGGCTGGGAAGAGATACTCACTGCAACAGATTTTCTCAACTTTCACTGGGGCCATTACGGGGGTAAAGAAGAAGGAAAATGGAGGGAGACGTGGAACGGGGAGTAGGCGGTTGATATTACTGAGTAGGGATGGACACCCCGCCGAACAGAACCCACGGCAACATGCGATGTCACTACTAGTCGGGCGTTTGATTTCAGAGCGAAAAGCGCGGTCAATATATCCGTTAGTCGTCGCCTGACTGTAGTCGTAGGGCAGATAATGTAAGCAAGTATAAAAAGAATAAACAGGAAAGCGTTGTCAAGGGGTATGGGCGCAGATGAACCGGGGCGGAGAGACCCAGCGTTGAAATCAATCCATATCCATGTGCACCAATTCTACCGCTCTGTCCATGATCTCCTGCAGCGACCACCTCTCTCCACTCCCTTGCTTCAAGTCTAACCAGTCACCGATTTCGTCACACGCCTTCAAAATCAGATCGATATCGTCCTTTGTGTGCGCCGCGCTCAAGCAGAACCTAACCCGGGAGGTAACCAAGGGCGTCGCGGGGTAGGCAACAACGACGGTGAAGATCGGCGTTGACCGTTGTTTCATCATCCTGCTGAATACACACATCTTCCCCGGGTTGAACAACATCAGAGGAACAATGGGTGAGTCGTCGCTACCATAGGTGATGAACCCGAGCCTCTTCAACCCCCTCGAAAGATAGCGAGAGTTGAACGCGAGGCGCCGCAAGCGGATCTGGCCTTCCGTACCGTCCTTGAGTGATGGGGGAAGATCCAGCCAACTGGGCAACATGTTCACGGGGGCGGGACCAGGGTGGGGGACGAGTGCAGTTGACGTCATTCCGTTGGCTGGTTTCGGAGGTTCGGGGGCAACGCCCATAATGCTGGCCATGCTGGCAATGACCTGGGTCAAAACCGGCGGAGACATAGCTTCGGCATAAGGTCCAGAATGGCCCCTAACGCGAATGTGGTCAATCAGACTCTTCTTGCCGGCAACGTAGCCACCCGCGGCACCGAAAGACTTGGTGAATGTTCCCATCATGATGTCGACGGATCGGGGGTTGAGACCGAAGTAGTCGACGATACCGCGTCCGTGCGCCCCCAAGGCACCGATGGAGTGAGCTTCATCGACAAAGAGGTAGAACTAGACTGAGGTCAGCAACCCATCAAAGTAAGTCGGCAAAAACAACGACCGAACCTTGTATTTCTCCTTGAGCTCAATGATTTTGGGCAAGTTGACCATTGACCCCTCCATGCTGTAAAGACCCTCAACGATAACCAAGATCTTCTTCCAGGGTCGGTGCGTCTTTGGCTGACCCTGGCTGATGACCTCTCTCAACAGGTTCTCGAACGACTTCACGCTGTTGTGCTTGAACGTCCTGACGCTTGCCCCGCTCAGCCTAACACCGAACCTAATCGACGCGTGATTGAACTCGTCAGAAATGACCAGGCAGCCCTTGCCGACCAAGGCGGGAATGATGGTTGAATTTGTTGCGAAACCCATGGAAGAAATGACGGCGTCCTCGTGACCGACGAATTGGGCAACAAGGCGCTCAGCGGTCTGGTGTAGGTCCAGGGAGCCGGCTTCGAGACGGGCTCCACAGCACGAGAGTCCGTATCGTGAGATGGCCTCCGCGACGGCATCAGCACATCCGCCACGGGCTTGAGCAAAACCGAGGTAGTTGTAGGAGGAAATGTTGAGACCGCGGGTACGGCGACCGGTCGTATGGAGGTTAACGTTGTAATCGTGGGTGTCGCGGTCGTAACATATAATAGTGCGGCCTGGAACACCTGTAACAGGCGCGGAGAAGCAGTCATCGAGACGGACTTTAAGTCGTCGGGTATAGAATGAATCGAAATCCGAGTTCAGGGGAGCGTAGCCCTGTAAAAATCGAACGGATACAAATAGTTAGCTCCAACCATGACGCATGAGATAGGAGGTATCGGAAGATCGACTTACATCGTGGGGAAGGAGGTGAGTGTAAGCGGATGGCTTGAGTCGTTTGCCGATGAAATCTCTCAAATGTCCGAGAGAGATGAGTATCATGTAGCTGATGTAGGTCGAGAGTAAAATGTAATAAGGCGGGTCCTGGTCTTCATGGTGTGGTACGGGCTTGCCAACAGGGTGCTGAGAGGTGAAGCGGTATTCCTCACTCGCGCAATGGCCAAACTCCGAATGGATTGTATTAAACACCTGCTCTGAGGTTGGAGGCATGGGTGGGTAGGAAAGTCCGTCGTCATTGTCGTACATCTTGGCCTCGCCCTCTCGCAGTATGCTGTCCTCCGACGAGACGGTCACGGAGGAGGATGTGGAAAGGGCAGGTGTGGAAGTGGGTGTGACGACGTTGGCGAGCGACCGCGCTCTTGCGTGCGCGTCGGCCTGGGAAACTGCAGAGAGGTACGAAGCGGCACTTGCGGGCAGGTTGGACGGTGATTTGGACATCTTCTTGAATATTGAGTGCGACGGCGACGCTGGGTTGATCGCTATCGGCGATGGCATGGCGGGAGGGGAAAAAGAGGAAGGCGCAAAGCCGCTGGTCTAAATACACTTTAGAGGAGAAAAGGCACCAGCGGTTTTGTCGCCGTCGTCGAGTTGTCGACTTCAGAGGGGGGGTGGGATGACGAAGCTGGAGTCTCACCTGTTCAAAAAAAACAGGTAGCGCTTATGCTGTAATCGTCAACTGCGCCGGTGGAGTTCCGCCGAGCGTCGGCCCCCGTTCCCGTAAAATCGTGTAGACGGTTGATATAGTGTAGAGACAGGTAGGATATGCAAGAAAACACAACAGGACTCCAAAGCAGACGTCTAATCATCATCCTCATCCTCGTAATCGTAATTCGGCTTGAATAAATCCATGAGCTCGTCCATACCCAACGTTCCGACCTTGCTCCTGGCCTCTCCAGATAAGGCAGACTCTGCCAGCTCGCGCTTCTTCTCCTGGAGCTGTCGGGGTACCATGAGATGAGCGCCAGGTTGAGAATCGCGAAACACATACAGCCAGAATCCGTTCCTCCACTGTACCTTCAATCGTCAACTTCCATATATTGACTGGCTTTTTCTGCCCAATGCGGTGCGCTCGTCCGAACGCTTGGTCCTGAAAAAATAGTTTAGCCAATACGTGGAGGCGATGAAACGGCATGACGAACCTCGAGAGCGGGATTCCACCACAAATCAACCAGGATCACATTGTTGCAGGCGGTTAAATTGAGACCTGTTGTCACCTTAGGACCCTGCGGGGAGCGCCTCAGAAGGCAGGTACTTACCGACACCACCAGCCTTGAAGGACATGAGGATGATCCTCGTCTGCTTGTCAGTCTTGATCTTGTCAACAACCTTCTGGCGCTCTTTCTGGCTCATCGATCCGTCGTCTACATCGGTACGCTTAAGGGGCACCTTTGCAAACAAGAAAGGAGCACTTACATTGGACGAACTTGAGACCCCGTTCGTTGAGAACCTCCTGGATAAGACGCAGCATCGTGGTAAACTGCGAGAAGATAATGATCTTCTCGGTCTTGTTGCTTCGTTGCTCGATACCATTCACAAGTTCAAGAACTTTGCGAATCTTTGCGGAATCGCTGTCCGAGGTGTCGGCATTCTTGGTGACGATAACCTGACAGGAGCTGCAGTGGGTATCCTTGGGATTCGCCAGGCTGGGTGCGGTCTTAGTCATGATTTTGACACCCGAGGATCCCACTTACCTGACGAAACAAAGTTGACACTTCGACACAGCACCGAGGTTCAAACTGCCGAGGGCCTTAGCCAAATCCTTTCCATCATCATCCTCCTCTTCGGTCGGATTCTCCGGCTGGTTGATGACCGCGTCTTCATCTGCCTTCCAGTCTCCATTTACCAACGAAGGGTGGTCACATGCTAGGTTCTTGTGGTTAGTGCTCAACTGCGAACAGACGAACCAGGACCACTAACCTTGGCGAAGGCGGAGGAGCAGAGTCAGCATATGAATGTATGCACGGTTGTCGTTCGTCCTTTGAATCTTCGCCATTGCGTCCATCATCTTGTCTTGGAGAGAATTATAGAATCTTCGCTCCTGTTTGCTAAAGTCACACTTGACGACAGCGACGGACTTCGGAGGAAGGTCGAGAATCTGGACTCCGTTGATGGTGTCGTCTTTTGACCTTCGCAACATGACGAACTTCAAAACTGCCTGGAAGGTGGGAGTCTTCCGTGACGGATCACTGAGGGAATATGAAGACGGCGGACGTACGTGGAGACGCTTCATGGGAGCCTTGGCACGCCCCTTTTTCAGGGGATCGACAATTTGTTGTTTGAAGATACCCCAGTCGTTGAGGGGTCTAATCCTAAGGAAGTGGACCAAAGAGAAGAATTCTTCGACCTTGTTCTGACTGCAACTGAAATCAGTAACGTGGGGACATCCAGTTCAATACAGGACCTACATGGGGGTGCCGGTAAGGCACCAGCGGTGGTTGCCTTGGAGCTCGAAACAAGCCTTCGCACTCTTGGTTGACCTATTCTTGATTGTGTGCGCCTCGTCTAAGGGAGAGGACGGTCCGTTCAGGAACTGGTTGATATGGATTGGAAAGGAAGTGAATACCTAGGACGATCCTCCACCACTTTACCGCAAACAACGCCTTCATGGCGCGCCTCTTCGCCGGATCAGCACTGAATTCAGACTGGACCGTGCCATAAGTCGTGATAACAACATGGTACTGCTCAAACTTCTCAGGATCTATAACCCGTGTAAGAGACCATCAAAAGGCGCCCAGATCAGACCAACCTCTGGTGCGGCTAGGCCCAGTGTGGAGAAGGACATGCAGCGAAGGAACGAGTCTGTGAATCTCCTCCTCCCACTGAGTCGCCAGCGACGTGGGGGCGATCACACTGGTCATGTCGTCAGACCCAGAAATGCCACAAAATGGGACGGGACCTACAGGGTTGACGGGATATAGCCTTTACTTCTGGAACTTTTATGAGGTTTTCCCTCGACGATGCGAACGAGGGTCTGAATGGTTTTGCCAAGCCTGAAACGGAGTTCGACTCTCGAAATGACAATAACCGGGAGGAAAACTGACCCCATATCATCCGCAAGAATTCCTCCGCGCGAACTTCCGGTCTCACGTTCCTTCATCCACTCCCTCGCCTGAATCTGATGACGAAGGAGCCTGAAGTCGTCAGTGAATTTCTCGACGACATCATCACCCTCCTTTATTTCGACTTCGTGGTTTACGGTCGTTCCCTTAAATATACCCTTCACGTCATCCTCGATCTGGGTGGCGGATTTTCCGCTGTATTCGAACTCGTCTTGTGCACTGATGTCGGCCTCGATATTGAGACCCTCTTCACCGTCGTTATCTTCTGTGACGACGGGTTTGGGGGTCAGTTGGGGAGTGGATTTTGCTGTAGGTGGGAAAAATTCGGGAGCAGCCAGGTCCATAGCTCTCGCCAAACGAGGTCCGGATGTCCCCTTGGTCGCCGCTACCGGCTGGATAGACTTGCCCTACAGTGTCTGGTCAACTTCCTTTCATAAGGGGGTTGGGGTGGTGGTCACAAACCACAACCTCATTGTCATCATCACTGTCCGACTCGATGACGTGGACAGGTCGACGAATTTTTGACGCGTTCGTAGGATCCGGACGCTTCACCGGTTTCCGAGGCGGTGGGGTATCATCCGAGCTGGATGAGCCAACACTCTAGGTTTCAGAAGGTTCCAATCAGCTCTACGTCTCGAAAGAAAACCCGGACACGTACGATCGTCTGCGGGTATAGATCCTTGTCCGCCATGAGTTTCTGACGCCTAATCACGATTCGTCTAACCATGGTGATCAACTTGAGCGAAGTGAGGGGGAAACGTACAAGCTCTCCATTATAAGTACGAAACTGGTGGGAATAGTGGTGGTGAAAGGCGAAAGGGAATGTGGCCGTGTTGACAAATGTTGAGAAACGCGAACAGTTTTATTACCTCTTCTAGCACGTGACATTGGCGTCATTATGTCACGCGCCGACGCGACGCGACGCGTTTGAAAGGTCAAAACCAATAATCCTAGAATGTGGACAAAATTATGACACATATATACGTTATTGCTCTTTAGGCCGTGAGCCCGAGGTGCTGGGGGGTTTGGCCTGCACACGACTCTGCGTGTCGAGTTTGTGAATCCACCAACCGTGCCGCGACCATGACCCGATCTCTTGCTGAACCAACTCTTTCAACTTTGGCAAATTAAAGTCTAACGTATCGTCCGTTTGCAAAGCCTTGACGACATATGATCTAGTGGCCCAAGTCAGAACCAAGCAACAGCGAACAACGCACGATACCAGCTCACATGACAGTGGTTTCCTTCAGAGGATTGTCCTTTGACCGGAGAGCGACGCACATTTCTGCGAGGGATAATCCCTGTGTGTGCCACATATTATACGCCCTGAGCTCTTGTGGAGTAGGCTCTGCCACGACGAAGTAGGGGCGGTTTTCGTCTTTCGGCGAGATGGTGGCCGCTGTGGTAATCATGCCAAGCTTCCCAGACTCGTAGTCCTTTTTCAAATCCGTCGTATAATCGGATAGCACAAGCGTCTTTCCAGCTTTTTCGGCGATTCCACAGATTTTCCTGTACATGCGTACAGCGCAGTCAGCGTCATTTGCAGCGTCTAAAGAATCTCCGTATCAGACACGGTGTGGTGTGCATCACAAGGAATGTAATGAGACGAACATTCAATCTGCTCCGCATCCAGCGGATCCCTTTCCCAATCGCTCACACGGACGGTATCCTTGGGTAGATGCTTTCGTTCATAGAATTCAACCATCTTTGCTAGAGCCACCATCGGCCGTCGGTAGCTCGCCGCAAAGACGGCATCAGCATCTCGGGCAGCACCAGCAAGCTCAACCAAACCCTGGGCCAGGACCCCAAAGTCGTGATATAACTTCTCGCCATCGCCTGTCGATAACTTTCAAAGAAAGAGGGGAAATACTACACGAGGACCTAACTCACCCCGGATGTTCACCCCAAGCTTCACGATATCCGGCGACTCAATCACTCTCTGAAGACCACATCAAGTCACTGAATGACAGAAAATATCCGCGAAAGCTTACCTTGAGTTCCGACGGGAAACCTGTGGGCAAGGTGAACCACGAATCATGGGACTCCGATCACAATACAGCACGTCCAACTCACGAGTCATTGCACTCAGTTGAACCAGCAGAATGATCTTGTCATCGCCAATTTGTACCAACGCGGTCCTTCTTGATATCGTCCTCCCATTAGACCAATAGAATCTCCATTCCATGTCGAACCCCAATGGCCTGAACGGCACGTCAACGGTTCCCATCGCGGTCAACAAACACAAGACCACCGTGGAGGCTCACCCATTCAAACAGCCAATCAAATCATTCGCCTCTTCCTCATTCTTCGTGTACACCGCAATCGGAGGGCGTTCGTAGTTCTTATACGAATACACTGGCAAGGTGGCGGATGGCCTGGCGCCACTCGCATCGCTTGCGGTCTTCGTTAAGGTCTTGGTGACCTTGGGACGTTGGGTGTCCTTGTACCCAGGTATGGCAGATTCGGTTTTCGATCGTTGCAACCTGTGAAGGGACCAAACCGAGTCAGCCTACCCGACGCGGTAGGGGAGAGAAAGATAGGGGAAGTACACTCTCGGCGCTTTCCCGGTCTCAGCTGCAGTGGGACCCTTCCTCTCCGCTCCTTTATCGTCCAACCTATCCAGTTCAAGCAGGATTTTCGACGTCGGTTTGGGAGGCATCCCTGTGCGACCTTTGAGAATTTGACGCTCTTTAATAAGGTTAGAGCCGGGGTTGAACTTGTGACATTACGCGTTTGTCACGTGTGATTGACATCCCCAAGAAATTTCTCCAAACCTTCCGCGCGTTTTTTGGCGCTTGTGTTTATCGTTTTCGGTCATTTTTCGACGAAAGCTATGGCTGCCATTCATCTCTCGGTCGTACCTCCGCCTTTACCAAAAAACTGGTCTGCACCGTTAGATTCGGGCAAACCTATATCTCGTGAGTTAGTCTCTGTTTTATTATGCCGGTTTTCAAGACTGAAAAGTTTTACTGCATTAAAAAGCCTTGGTGGAACGGAAGTTGTTCCCTGTCGGACCAGCTTACCTCGCGCATGTCCGCAGAAAAGTCCGCGATCTCACATTCGAAGCTCACGACAGGCACGAAGAGGAGCAGAATCGATTGGCCGGTGGTTCCTCACCCGACGAAATAATCGATGATCTAGGCGTTGGCGATGAGGAGGAAGATGAAGATCTCTTATCTCAAGATCCAAAAGAGTGGAAGGTAGGCTCCTTTCCACCCTTCAATGGGACATGGGCCCTCATCCTCGAAACGCAGAAACAAGACCATTATGCGGTCCTCGGACTCTCTCACCTCCGGTACAAAGCCACCAACGAACAGATCAAAATCGCTCGTGCGTAACCAATCTCGTCAATTCAATGGGTTTTTTTTCGACTTCTAACCGTGTCCCTGCCACATCGAAACGCCCACGTTGCTGATATACCGCTTCACACAGATCGGAAGAAAGTGCTCAAACATCACCCCGATAAAAAGGCAACTATTGCCGGTGAGACCAACGACGACGCGTTTTTCAAATGCATCCAAAAAGCCATGGATGTTCTCACTAATCCCGAGCGTCGGAGACAATTCGACTCAGTTGATCCACACTATCTGTCCCTCGAGGAGGATGTCCCAACTGCTGCTCAGTTGAAAAACAAGGATCACACCGCGTTCTTCAAGGCTTTTACCCCTGTGTTCGAACGTGAGGCTCGATTTAGCAAAGAGCAACCTGTTCCACCCTTGGGTACCTACGGTGCTCCCAAGGAAGAAGTCGAGGGATTCTACGATTTCTGGTACAACTTTGACAGTTGGAGAAGTTTTGAATACTTGGACAAAGAGATCAACGAAGGCAGTGACAAGTGCGGATCCTTTTGTTGTTTTCAAGCCCCATATAAATTGACTATCGACCCCTCAGCCGAGATGATAAGCGGTACACAGAAAAGAAGAATAAAACAGAGCGAGCTCGCCGGAAAAAGGAGGACATAGCCCGGTTACGTGGCATCGTGGACGTTTGCCGCATCGTCGACCCCCGAATCAAGAGGATAAAGCAGGAGGAAAAGGAAGCCAGGGAGGCGAAAAAGCGGGGCAAGGCTGGAACCCCTCAAAACCAGAAAGCGAAAGAAGAGGAAGAGAAAAAGAAGGCCGAGGAGGAGGCTAAGAGGAAGGAGGAGGAAGACAAGGTTCGTGGGGTCACATTTCCTCTGTTTCGACTGATCTGACGGCGCCGTAGGTTACTCGGGAGCAAGCGAAGAAAGAGAAAGTCGCGGCTGCGAACGCGGCAAAGAAGGCCCGTAGGGCTGCGCGAGCCACGGCAGAACAAGCTACCTCATGACGGTGAATTGGGCAGGATACAGTTTGTCGGGTAGTCATCATACCACGCCTGGTGCTTTGTATATCATGGTCAGAGATGAACATGGTGTTACGTTTCCCATGGTTTCTTTCTGATCTGTCCGGTGTTCTCGCTCGGGGGAGCGTCCTAGAGCGGGGCTGATGAGTTCACGAGGGGAATAGTGCAAGCGGGGGAGTGATGGGGACTTACGTTGAGGACGTTGGGGATCAGCTTGTTATTTGGGATTCCGCCAGTCTTCCCCTGTTCGATGAGCGCTTTGAGTTCGGCGAATGTCAGGGCGGGGACTTCCTCTCCGGCCGCCCGTTGGTTTTGTTGCCCGGTTAGGCGGTTGCCGTCGGCGAGACGAGTGGAGGACTCGAAACTCAGCGCGTCCTCCGACGTGATCGAGTTCCCAGTGACCCTGCAGAGTTTCAGAACATGACAGGGTAACGGAAGGGTGGGAATCTGGGATCAACACGGGGGGGAGCAAAATGAAACAAGCGAAAGTGTAAGACGTCACCACGTACTTGTTGAAATAGAATACGCGAGACAGTCTTAACGTGTTCTCTTTCTCCGCATCGGATTTGTTGCGAAAGGCGTCGCTTGCTAGGATGCCTTGCAGACCCGTCTAAGGGTGGGCGGAGGGTTGAGACCGTCAGATTGAAACCAGGAACTGCCGGGATGGCTGACCTGGTACTCCTGATCCGTGGTGAACGGAAAGTTAACGAAAGCTTCTGCTATCCCATTATTACTTGGGTCCGTAGTGGCCATTTTACTTGATTGTCGAGGACGGAGAACGATATCCTTCAGTACGCTAGATCCGAGATGGATGCTCGATGTTTCGCGTGAATACAGACGTGGGAGATGGGAGCCTCAAGACCGCCAGTCGACCAGAATCAGCAGTGATCCAAACGCATTCGATGAGATGGAGAAAGACAAAAAAAGGCGCCATCGAGAAACCTTCATTCTTCCACCGCGATCAAGAGTCTGGGCGCCACCTGCTCTCTTCATCCCCACATGTCCATCGCCAGCCCCGATAACACCTTGAATCCCTGGGGACAACAACCTGCATCACTATCTGTATGAGGCAGTTACTTTCGGATTTCGTCGGCACTTGCGTGATCCTGACCTTGGATGGTGTGCAGGCACACAATGATGCTCCCTCAAACACGAGGATCCTCGCAAAGGCGAAACCGAAACCGACACACGTCCCGGATGATTGGGATGATGACGATGAGGAAGAAGAAACGGACAGTCAGAAAATTTGGGAAACCGCGTACGTTACCCTACTCGAAATCACCTCCCCAGGCAGGGGATTCTCGAGAGCTGATTGAGATTCGGGGTTAGGAACACAAAGTCCCCAATGCCACAACTTGTGATCTCGAGATCGTCAACCTCGGCGATGGTCGTTTCACCGCCCCCACCAACGGTCATCCAACCTCCGATGAGGATACTCAAACGACCAACACCAACGACTGCTCCCTCAAATACTTCATCCGCTTCACCCTCGCCGGTTTCCCAAACCCTGGCCGAACGGGAGGCAAAATACCAGGAAGCTAGGGAGCGGATTTTTGGGCTGTCTCAACATTCGGAGCAGGATGGTCCAAAGACCAAGACGCCGCCGCCTAAACCTGTTCCGAATGTGGTCCGTACTCCTACTGGACCAGACACCAGCACCCCCAGTCCGAATTCGAATGTGTCACAGGGATTCGGCGGTAACCGTGGTAGGAGACCTCCAAAGTCTTGAAGGGCGAAGGCGCGTCTGTGTTGCTACTTTGCTCACGCGAAGTCACGATTTTGGTAGGATACTGGGGCATTTCGTGTAAATCTCGGACCGTTGTACATGAGGGGTTGTGCACAAGATCAAGCAATGCATGGTCATTGAAGAAAGAAAGAAAACTGTCTTAGCGAGGGATGAGCCTGTCCAGAGGGATGATCTTGTCCACGATGGCTCCAAGCGTTGAGAAAATTCCTCCCCCTGAGCTGCGGGCGCGAGCACTCATCCTGGAGAGCTCGCTGATTTGCTCGCGCATTTGAGCTTTCTCCCTCTCTGAAGCGGTGGCGCTGGCTTCAAGGGAGTACCTGAGCTCGTCGATCTGTCGCTGGTATTGGGCTGCGATGCGATCCGCCTCTTGTTTCGTATCATCCTCCATCTGCTCGAGACGGGCTTCGAGCCTCTCCTTCTCGCTCTCGTAGTCGGATGCCAGCCTCTTGGCGTCGTTCTCGAACCTCGCGATCTCCCTCTGCATCTTCTTGGTCTCGATCTCAAGTTCCCTCCTCGTCTCCTCGTCCTTGTCCCTCATCGCCTGCTCCATCTCCTCCTTGAGGACGCGCATCTCCTGCTGATGTTTCCTGATCTGAGCGTTGATTTCCTGATTCAGATGCTCGCCGGCACCGGTTTCGGAGATATCCTTGTGTTCGTTGACGAGTTCCTCCTGAATGCGTAGCGGCAGGGGGTGATTATTGAGGACGAGGCGGACGACCCTTTCCGCCGAGGGAACGGTGTTCTCGTGACGAGCCATCCGGGCACCCTTGTCGAGGACGGGCTTGAAGAAAATATCCTCCCTCATGAGCTCTGCCTCACGGGCGCCGCCGACCTGGGGGTCGACTTCTCCCCACATGTTGGTGACGATGACGACATTCTGGAGGGTGGTTTCTCCACAGAGCTTTCGGAACATATTGAAATTCCTCGTCGATATCCCACCCATCCTGAAATCGGAGATCCGGTGAAAATAAAGGACACCGGCGAGGGTGGTACCTTGTTCGTATCTGCATATAGGAGGTTTTTTTTTTTTTTGCGTAAGAACAGTGTAACCGATTATTATTTATTTGGAAATGAGCTGGAGTTTCACTTACGAGGTTGCGAGGAAGGCTGCGATCATTTTGAGAACATCTGTGTCGCTCCGCGTGGTGTCGTCGAATCCGGGTGTATCGATCAAAACGACACGACGACCGTCTAGATTGAAAGCACCCCCAAGTTGCACCGCGTTCGTGCAAGATCGCAGTCCTCTGCCAATCCCAAGGCCGGAACCACTGACGAGATTGATGAACTATGTAAATCATGCGACGCATAATGAGCTTCCTCGGCAATCTGCCGCCGACCCGGGATAAAGGCGACGAGCGGGGGTTGAGAACGTACTGTAGACTTGCCACTTCCCGTCGCGCCCATGACGCTGTCAGATCAAGCGGATTGGCGGATCGTCGCAAATCGATGAAGGGACGAGGGGATCGGTTGAAGGCATATGGGACGTGAGTAACGGAAGCGAGTACAGGGATAAAAAAAAAGTATAAACCTACGCGATGGCTACTTCTGGGGCATCCGGCGAATCCTGCACAGGGCCGTGTGAGTATCGTTTAACCTCTCGGACAAATATAGACGAAACAGTACGATCGAATATCCTGTCCCGCCCTTAGTCGAGGACTGCGCTGACGTCCGCGTCGGTCCAGGCTGTTGGCTGCCGTCAGGATAGGTTGGGGGACGCATGCCATCGGCATCCATCAGGGTCCACGGGCTGTCCACAGAGCCCCCCGGAGTGTTGATAGCCGCAGAAGGATCTATCTTTGACGGCTTTTGTGTTTTTCCAGAGTTTCCCTTCCAGTAAGATGTGTAGGACATTTCTGTTAGAGCAGATGGGGGGTCGTCAGAGAAAGGCCGCTGTGGGATGTCACGGGGGCTGCAACTCTGCTGTTATACCACCAGCCACCAGCACACATGTCCAGCCACAGTTTTACTAAAACGGCGATCGTGCGCATGGGAGGTGTGAGGCCGAGGGCTTATCGATCTCAATTGACGGGGGTGTGAATCATCGAATGCGAAGAACGACAGTTGGAATGGCAACTTCCATAATCGGAGTATTCATTTCCGCCGGAACGTATTGTCCTGATGGCCCCGGAATGAAAAAGTCGCTATCGAGGAATTGAGAGATAGGACAATGAGTGGGGGAGGAGGGGGGGGGGGGCTGTCCGATATCTTTCATGCCCGGGTACATGAGGTCGTTCATAATAGGACAGTGGGAAGTCACAGGATTCCTCGCTTGAACGAGGTCCTTGTGCGAGGAACTGTGGCGTTGATTGGAAAGATCTTCGCTTCCCCTATGGCATACTCTATAGAAAGAACTTCAGCCACCACGATACGAGGGGTGGTGGGGGCTGTCCCGAAACAGGATTGGACGCAAAACCTCGTCGGGTGCGCCCATGGTCAAAGACGAAGGGTCCAGGGAGAGGTTTCCCGGGGCGATCCGCTTCTTTCCGACGTTTAGCCGCATCACCTTTGATCCCGACGTTCAGTTTTGACACCAGCAACGTGCCGATCCGCCCGTCCCGAAAACAGAGGGTGAAGGCTTGTCTTCCTTTTAAGGAAGTCCATCAATTGAACAGGCACGAAGCCCTCCAATTGAGTTCCAAGCTGATTTTCCAAAAACCCACTCCCCCCCCCCACTTCCGCTGACTTCGCAACTTTGCGTTTCTCCTGTCATGCCCATGCCATCACACGTCGTACATCCAGGTGAACTCGGCAGAAATAGCTCTTTTTTAAATACCAAACAGGGATTGACCGTTGTCCCAAAGCTGGGTTTCCATATCCGTCCCAGCTCCCCAACCCAAGATCCCTTCTCCGGATTTCAAATCCTCAGGTAACCGGGCAGTAGCCTAAGTCCTGGGCGAAAGGCGCAATCCCGATATATGCAACACAATAAAGACAAACAAACATGATACAGTTCTCCTTCCATGTACAAACGAATACCCTGAAGCGGATGATGCTTCTACATAAATAACCGGACAATCCAAGGGGGTAAAAAAGGGGGTAGCCAACAAAATGCTCACGATCGGGCACGTGGATTCCGATTGAGGACGTGGGAGGGGTGGGAGGGGAAGATCTATCAAATATTGGCTCTTGGCCGCTTGTAACGTACGTCGTGAACACGATAACAGGGAGGGAGTGGATGAGGGACTCGAACGGTGCTTTCGCCTTTCAGCCGTTCCACTCGGCGAGGGAACTATAAGTCGTTCCAGGTGGTTGGAGTGGGTTGTTATGGTTCGCGAAACCAAGATTATCCTGTTGTCTAGGCGAGGCGTGGATCCATCAGCCCCCAAAGACTGAAAGCGACCCAGGGTCGCGCGCGAGGGGAAGTGCTCACCCATCTCGTTTGAGCTCCCCAATAGAAACGTTCCCGCATGGGGCGGGATACCTTTGATGGGGGACGATTGAATAGTAATCCTGGCACGACGAGGCGTCCACGATCCGAGAGCTGTGACTCTGATCGCCAGGATCTCCAGGACAATCGCCTGCCCACGAGAGGCAGTCGTACTCGTCAGCCTGCGAAGACCCCCCGTCCTCACTGCTGCTGACAGGCGTTGTAGAATTCCTTCGCGAAATGCCCTCGAGGTCCGTAGCAGACAGAACCCTCCACGTGGGTTCGTAGACGCAATCGCTTTCCGTGCCCGTGCTTTTGCATAGTTTGCAACTCGGTCGTTCGGCAGTGCACTTCTGTGAAGTGAACACGCAACGTCAATGGGACCGTTTCCGAATGGTAACAAGATCGAAGCTTCATGAACCTTTTTCTTTCGTCTGCTCGGCAAAGAATTAGATAAACACGGAGATGGGTGTGATGGTCAGCGTTGGCGAGATCTCCGACACGATCGGGGTAACCACCTCACCTGCAAGGAGCGCACGCCTCTCCCTTCGGTAGAGATTTAGGCCTTGGCTGAGGTATAACCTGACCAGCCTCGAAGTTGCACTCCAACCCACGGCGTGATCTCTGACAGGCCGTACACTGTGGAAATTTCCTATCGCATTTCTGTGGATATCCAAAAACGTGGTCAACAAACAACTTCGCACATAGCCGAATGGGTGGGAGGGTAGGGATAGATGGAGGTTCTGTGGGGGGGTGTGCCAGACTCACAATTTTCCGGGCCCTGGTGGCATATCGAATGGGATGGGAGATCGATACTCGTGCTTCTGTTATGCGGGGAGCAGGTACTCACCGACACTGGGAGCACGACCTCGGCATCGTCGAGTATGAAGAGAGGAGGGAGAGGTGAAGAGGTAGGGGGTAACGAAGGAGGAGGAGGAGGAGGAGGAGGGGTCGTTTAGGGTGGGCAACTATCAAGGTACCGAGTCGTTAAAATAGTCCCGGCACAACCGGACATCCAGGATGGCTAGGCTCACGCCCTTCACAGCTTCCGCACTGTGACCACGTAAAAAAAAGTGAGAGTGACAGCGGGATAAGGGAGCAGACGTTTGGAAAAAAAAAAAAGTGAGAAAGGCCGAATCACCAATAGGATGATGGGTCAAGGCAGCGATGATCAGTTTGGGTCCGTATTAATGGGTATGTGATGGGGGGGAAGAAGCATCCCCCCCCCCTCGCTCCCAAGTGAGTGGATCCAACTCCGTGGATCTTTACAAACCCCGAACGCAAGCGACGAATTCGAAAGACCTTTGTTACACCCCATAGGTGCGTTCCCACGAAGGATCGATGATCGTAGGTCTAGTCGATCTCGATCAGGTCCGCATTCGACTGTAACTTCTCACACCGCCGGTCGAGGCCGTTGAAACGTTGACCTCCTCCGGTGAACCGGAAATAAACGTTCACCTCCTTCCATACTCTTCCACGAATTTGTCAGGAGCGAATACGCGCCAATGAAACATCTGACTGATCGTCGCGCCGAATCATTCTCCAAACTTCGTATCATATCTGCTCTCCTATAGAGAACCATTCCGCTACACGGCGGCAAGAACAATCGTACCGTGGTCGCATTTACAATGTTCGCTTCCCACACCCCTCGGCAACTGCCTCTGGAGAGGAGGCGTGCCGTAAGGGTCCATCGGTGCCAGTCCACCGCGGAAAAACCATCTCCAGGTGGGAGTGGGTCGTCGCGAAGCCGGGGCGAGCCACCGGAAATTCCGGAGATAATCTTACAGTACCCTTGCGCCGCAATCTGGGTTCGGATGCGAAAGCAAATTACTTTCGGCCACTCGCGCAACGGGGCCTTGTACCGAGGCATAACAGGCATTTGGGTAGGAAATAGTGAAATAAGGAGACGTCAGGGATGACAAATGCTCTACTGGTACAAATGAACGACGACCCAACGCATCCCGCGACAGGGTCTACGATCCAGGGTTCGGGTTCCTAAACAATCAAGGGTTAGTCAGCGCCAAGTCAACAACGAGGCTGAATATGTGGAAAGTGAGGAGAATCAGATAGGAGCGAAAGACGTGATGAATTTGTGTCAACACTGCGGTTTCAGTGTGAACTATGCATGATTTCTTGGTTCATCGTTTAACCGGGACGGGGGAGGAGCACAGAACAAAGCCGGGGTGCGAAAAGCCGAACTCACATCCGTCGCTTTCCACCCTGCTGCAGGGTAGTGACGTTGACGAATCTGAAGTACACGAGTGAGTCAGGCGCAGAGAAATACAAGGCGATTACACGTACCGCCTGTTGTACAAGAGCCTCTTCTTTGCGCGGCCCTTGGGAACCTTCTTTTTCTCCTGAGGCTCAACCTTTGGTGTTTGAGACTTGACTTTGCCGGCACGGGCAAGAGAGCCGTGAACTAATCGCAACAGAAACCCTTAAGTATCGTCGGTATCGAGCAGCGGGAGGACGACGTACCTTTTCCCATGATTGCTTGACGATGAAGACGATGACACCGTTCTCGTGACTCAAGGCGGACAGAAGAGCCAGCTGTACAGCTCCTTCCGAAAACAGAAGCGATTCCCCACGATTGTGGCGCGGAAATTCCGTCCCGGCGGGCCCGGGGCCCCTCGCGAAACCCCTCCCCCGTCGCAAAAAAAACACAATCCTTCGTTTCTGTATCAGGGCAATTGCTATCCGGGTGGTTGTAAGAAATCCCGCCTCGGGTGGGTGTGGGGAAGGTGATTCTCGAGGGAGGGAGGGGAGTCGCTGACGTAGCCGCAGCTCCGGCACTAGCGTTCAACCCGACAGCCATGTCATCACCTGTGCCTCCTTCGCGGAAGACACTCCTCCACCTCTATGCTGCGACACTGCGAGCGTCACGGGGGTTCAGCTCATACAACTTCAGAAACTATTTCTTGGTTAGGACCAAAGACGCGTTTCGGGAGATCCAGGTCCGCAGTTCTCTAACAAGGGGTCTCTCGGTCCATCCACTTGACGTTGCTGACTGGTCCTCACAGAATGAATCAGACTCGACCAAGCTCTCGACATTCTACCACACGGCTCTAGAAGACCTCGCAGTGCTCAAGCGAAGTGCGATCGTGAATTCGGTTTACGGAGGTCGGAAACTCGTGGTCGAGACAGACAGGATTGAGAGGACTCGAGGCGTCAATTGAAATTTGTGACCTCGGCCTAGTACTCTACGTATCGCCGAACCCTTCGCTGTTTGTTGTCGTTCGATATTCAATAAGTGTCAGCTTGAATGAACGCGTGATGGATTTCCTCATCCTCGGGTCTTGTACCATGACCACCACTAAATCGATCCTAGTCGAGTTTGGCGGTGGCCTCGAGCTTCTTTTTTCGAATCAAAAGTCCCATAACATTGGGATCCCGACGACAACGGTGGATGACAAGCCCACCGATATGAAATACCTGATACTTTGGCTGAAGGACAACTTGCTCAAAGATCGACAGGAACTCTTCCTCGATCACAATACAGTGTAGGTCTTGGATCATTTTTGCGAGTTTCACGTACTCTCGTCTGATGCGTACTGGACATGTGCTTCAGGCGACCGGGCATTCTCGTCCTGATTAATGACACCGATTGGGAGTTGGAAGGAGAAGGCGACTATGTTTTGCAAGACAACGACGAGGTCGTCTTCATTTCCACGCTACATGGAGGATAATCCACATGTCGGTCTTTCTCATCTCCGGGCGATGAAACTACAATGATTTTGTCTTTTCCAGCAACAAGTATCACTGTGCTGTGACCAGTGGGGTTTGCCGGCGGGGTTCGCGCCAGTACTTACATTGGCGTATTCGGAAGCAGTGCGACTGCGTTGCATACAGTAGACTAAGATTTACCGTACCATATTGAATGGTTACACGTACAACGGCAGGCTCAGACCCTGTGGGGGCGGTGGGCTTGCGCTTCGGCCATCAAAACGCCCAACCCGTCTCGGTCGGGGTGCTGAGGCGATGAGCAATATTTTACGCAGAACAGAGACCGAAGGGAGTGGTGAGGGGTGAGATTAACTTGGGAGTCACATGCAGACCGCAGGCGCGCCAGCACGAATTCCACGGAGCCAGGGTAGGGATTGCGGCGCAGGCAATAATATGGTCTTTGAGAGTAGGTTCTTCTGGCGCTTTATCACTTCAACGCAAAAAGATAAGTTCAAACAGGCACTCACACGACATGGATGTGGTCCGCGGGAAGTTCACTCGAGGGTCTACTTCGAGTTTGAGCGCTTGAACCAACTGGGTGGGTTCCACGTGGAGGAGGCCTGTGCGGGTTGTGGAGGCTGCACGTTAATGTCGCGGATTGCGGAGGTCCCTGTTGGTTCGGAGGGAGGGGAGTTGAGGACCTCCTGTTCAAGTCTGTGATTCTCCTCGGCGCCCCTCAACCTCTCCTCAAACTCCTCTCTGCGTCTCTGCAACCCAACCAGCATCTCATCTTGTTCACGGGCCGACCTGTCAATCTGGGGTCCCGTCTGGCCCATCATCCAGGCGCCAGCCACGACCGCAACAATGGTGAATCCTTGCGCGATCACGCGAGCACGTAGCCAGTAGTTCATGTCCCTGGACTGGCGCTTCCTGAGTTTGTTTGAAGCCATCAGGAGTGTAAACGTCGTGGCCAGGGCACCTATCGCAAAATTTGGTTATGCATATCTTTCACAGATGGAGTTTGACAAACCTAGAGGTACCAGCGGCTGTTGTTTGAACTTCCTCAACGCCTTCTCGCGGTACGTCTCACCGTTGGGTACACGGAGCGTCCCGGTGCTCATGATGGTTTCGGGTGTCCGAGGTGTTGATCGACCGGTTTCCTTAACCGGATGGTTTTGCTTGGTGACCCAAACGAGTGCTCTACACACCCCTCACGTGTAGCCAATGTCGGCCATTGCAGTGCGCATACGCATCTCCTTTATTTCTCGCGGAGGTTATGGAAGATCTACAGACATGAGTGTATCCCTTGGGATGGTCGCACCGGTAAACTCGATTCCTGCGGTTGAAAGTGCTTCCGATCACACCCCCTCACGCGCCTCTTGCCTTTCTCCCTGACGCGGAGAATATCGTTGAAAACTAAACAACGTTCGCCGCCACGTACACAAGGTACGGAAGAGCGAATTGGTTACTTTGCGAGGCTCCCTTTGTCCCTCATGTTAATCTTACGCGTTCTTGCGCTGGCTACGTGTTTTGCGGCGAGTTCCCTCGCAGCTTCGGTCGTCGAGTGGCAGGGCCGAACAATCTACCAGGTATCTGCCTGATCTCCCGTTGTGATTTTGATTTTTTTTGGTTTATGGTGATCCGTTGCAGGTCTTGACGGACAGGTTTGCCCTCGAGGGTGCGGGTACCGCTCGATGCGTGACCGACGACCGCAAATACTGTGGCGGCACCTATCGAGGCATCATCGAAAAGCTCGACTATATCCAAAATCTAGGCTTTGACGCTATCTGGATCTCACCGATCGTCGACAATGTTGAAGGCTTTACCACTTACGGAGAAGCTTACCATGGCTATTGGGCACAGGACATCTACAAACTCAACCCACACTTTGGCTCTGCGGATGACTTGGTTGCGCTTTCCAATGCCTTGCACGAGCGAGATATGTACCTCATGGTTGATGTCGTGGTCAACCATTTCGGACCTTCCAACTCATCGACATCAGCTCCTTACGCACTCTTCAACCCGTTCAATAAACCCAGCTACTTCCATCCCAGGTGTCTCATCACTGATTACAACAACCAGACGGACGTCGAACAGTGTTGGTTGGGCGACGACAAGCTTGCTCCAGCGGATGTGGATACGGAGAACCCGTGGATCGTCAAGACATTCAACCGCTGGATTCAAACTTTGGTCAGGGACTACTGCATCGACGGTATCCGTATCGATACCGCCAAGCACATCAGGAAAGACTTTTGGCCAGCGTTTGCTGCTTCCTCCGGCGTCTACACCATCGGCGAGGTATTGCACGGGGACACCGCCTACATGACAGATTACACATGTTCGTGCATCGCTACATCTCTACCATCGTTCGTTTCTGATCGAGCCTTCTTGTAGACGTTCTCGACGGCGTTTTGGATTATCCTACGTGGTTCCAAATGTTCCCTGCATTCCAGACGTCAACCGGGAACCTGAGTAGTCTCGCTGAGGTCGTTTTGAAAGCTCAACGTACATACAAGACCGGGTTGTTTGGCTCTGGAGCTTTCTCGGAGAATCATGATGAGCCAAGGTTCGCTTCGTTGACCAGCGATACTGCGGTGAGTGGCTTTCGTGGTTGGTGATATGCTCGTGCTCACCCGAAACCCAGAGGATCAAGAACATCATTTCATTCCCTTTCATCCATGATGGTATCCCCATCCTCTATTACGGTGGGTCGCTGTGACTGACTGCTCTTGGCCAACGATCAATAAACAATTTCAGGTCAGGAGCAAGGTTACACTGGCGGCAATGACCCCACCAATCGCGAAGCGTGAGCATAACTTTCACGTAACATGTCGTTTAAGGTTTGACTTTCCTTTCCAGGCTGTGGCTCTCAGGTTATGTTGAAGAGAAAGAGCTTGTCCGCCACGTCAAAACCCTCAACGCTGCACGCAAGGCCGCCATTGCTGCTTGCCCGGAATACCTTGTTACCCCCATGACGTTCCCCGAGGTCACCGCAACCACCTTGGTTGTTTACAAGCACCCGTTGTTGGCTTTGTTCACGAATGCCGGATCAAACGGCACCGCGTCTTGGAACGTCCAGGGGACCGACTACGCTCCGGGCACGGAACTTGTTGAAGCCTTCTCCTGCAGCAGAGTTTCTGTGGACAGCACTGGTGGTCTAGCGGCCTCCTCGATTGGTGGACAGCCCCAGTTGTACATTCCCGCCTCCGCGCCGTTTGAACATTGCCAGGACTGATGATTGGACCATCATGTACACCCTTCGTTTTGTTTGACCCTGTTTTCAAATTCGCAATGTCGGTCGAGGGTGTTCTACGGACAATTTACCAACCCTACTTCTATACCTACCACATGTGGCACATCGCTTGTGCGATTTCCCGCGTCGGACAATACATACCCTACGGTCTCATGTCATCTAGCCCCCAGTTTGGAACCTGATGCTAGATCCAACGTAAGGTTGGGATGGAGAGGGGTTCTTGCGACCGGCTAGTGAGCCGCGAGTCAGGTGGTTTTTTTTCCTCACAAATTACGAAATGAATTGAAAGACCCCAGTGGTTTAGCCAGCCGCGAAAGAATCTCAAAAAGGTGTACGGCTACTATTTCACCGGTGTGTTGTGGGCAAAGATAGGGAATTTGTGACGAAAGCCACCATTATTCCCTGTCAATGTCTGGTGCATTCCTCACCATCAGATCCTGTGGGCGGGCCAATCAGCAAAAACCGCACGCGCTTCGTGCTTGATCGGTAAAAAGGCGGAGTAACGCGGCGAAATGCAGAAAGGTGGCTTGAATTCTCGTACTCCAATGCACCCTCCAGTTCAAGTGCACGTCTTACAAGCACCTATACAGGTTTTTGACAGTCTTTCCTCCAACCACACTACACGGACTCCAGTGTTTCTTCATGCTTTTCGAAATTGCTCCTGCTTTACGATCGTGTGTATTCGTGTATTTTTCCTGTTCTCTTTTTTTTTTTTTCTAGTTCTTCGAATAGATTTTTTTTACAGTTTTCCCAATGGGTCAACAGGGAGGAAGGGAACCCGTTGGACCCCTGCAGATCTCGGTTTTCCCCTTTGGAAGGCACTCGTACGTTACTCGGGATGCGCCACCAGCTTCCGAGATTCACACCTCCCCGACTAAGCATGCGGAATCTTCGGGAGTAGATAATGAAATGAATGAAGTTCGCCCGGCAATCAGGAGGGCGGAACTGGGAGCGGAGGGTTTCGTATCCAAACTACCCTTCGGCCAGACTCCCCTCCTCTTCTACACTAAGCTTCTTGATGACGCCGACCGTAGACGAACCTTTCCCTGCTGTGCACGCTTGTGTCTGGATTTACCCCGAGCGAGGCATCGCGTTGCACAGAAGTGCTCCTGAACAAAGCGCGGCTTCGGTTGCCCCATTCGTTTGCAATCCTGGTTCCGCACGGAGGCACCCGTTTGATGGTGAACTGAATCAACGGTAACTCGAGGGAGGACGGTATGCCGACAGACACAATGTTGTGCTATTTCGCTGCCACTTTCGGGGTTTTCCATCATGGCATTGTTCTCTCACGACATTCATTGCGAGGAAGCTAACGGGAGAGAACGGCTCGGAAGCACTGTCGAGCCCGGTAAGTCCCGCCGGGCGAGACCGAATTGCCAACGGCCACATCGACCCCTGGCCATCTAGCCATAACCAGCGGCTTCGCATAGCTTTAGCTTCTAGCATTGGGTTACGCCAGTGGCGGTCCAACACTGATCATCCACACCAGCAATCGGATTGCGAATTGGCGTACGAGGGAGTAAGACATGGCGCAGGTGCACCGCCCGGGTATCCCGATCCGCCCTCTGGTGAGAATTACATGTTGGGTTCAAGTTTTGTCTCAGAAATCAAAAAACACCCCTACCTTCACACATTCATGAATCGCAGGCCACGGGTGAGCGCTTGAGCGACCAGTCATGATGTCGTGTCAGGCTTATCCGCCTCGTGTCGAACCATCCTTCTTGGGAGATCGGCCACCCTGTAAGGCTCGGTCATGTCCCCCGATGGTGTTCTGACTTCGAGCGCGAGGTCGATGGGTAGATACATTTCACGGTAATGATGTACCCACGTGTGCGAGTGTGCGGACATTGAACAGCTTTCTCGAGGTGGTATTTGTAAAATGTGACACCTGTTGTCCACCATCTTCCGTCATCGAGGTTTCCGGAGCTTTTCACCCTAATCGGACGAGGCTGGTGGGTACGGGCATGAGATTTTTTGCAATTTCCATCAAACGTTCATTTTCTGGTACAAGACCCTCAGAGCCGAATGGACTCGCGGAAGTCGGAAGGTAGTGCACCCAGGAAACCGGACTTATACGTGCGAATCCGACGATCAGTTGCATGTCCCAAAACGGTTGGTAGATAAAAGATTACCATGTACCCTGCGTTCAAATCGTCCGGTGAGGTGGCTCACGTTGCTTCAGGGATTGCTTCCGCAGAACGATGTGGGACGTTTTGGATCAGTTTCACAAAGTGATGATCGACCCGCTTTCCTGGAGATGCCATGAAAGAGTGAGGGATGTCATGGGTTTGATATCGGTTAGTTACCCCAAGATTGACGGACTGCATATCTACGCCTTTCCCGGACGGGATAAGCACGGGGTCTTAGAAGGGTTACATCATTCGTCCGGTCTCGGTATAGCACCTTCAGAGGGTTACGAGACAGCTCTCCCGATATTGACTAGTTGGCGTCATCTAAGTTATTCATAGAAGCACATTTGAAGGTTTGGCACCTGGAGGAAGTCAGCCCCACTTGTGGAGGGATTCCAAAGGAATTGAGAATTAGTGGGTTACCAAATTCGACCGATTCCAACGGCAAGGGACCTTCACGGAATCCTACCAGTTGACGGGGGTCCGCGCCCACCGGGTCAAACCCCAAGCATATGTGAGTTCCTGCAGTGAAGCTGCCGTGACGGTGTGAACATTCCAGAAAAGAGGTCGTATGTGCAAAGTCGGGGTGAGACGGATCAGCGGGCAAGGCCCTCTTGAGAAGAATTATTTCGCCCGGTTTGTTTCACCAACAAAGTTATTGGAGGTGAGAGTCTTGACTGTGACATGTTGAGGCACGCTGAAGATGCGGGGTTGTCGGGCTAGATGCGCCATGTCCTTGGAGATGAAAAACTCACCGAGGACCCTGCGCTAACCAAACTCCCAGAGACTTAGCTTTCGCCCCACCTGGCCACTGAACATCTCGCCGATGATTACGGACAGGTACCCCCCTGGGCGATGCTCGTCCAGATCCTCGTGGTCAAGGGTTCGCAGTGATGAGGCGTTGTCGGGCGGTGCGCTATGGTGATGCTAGCGTTGGGCCTAGACAACGCAGGCAATCGATGCCGCTAAGAACAATAGAGCCCTCTTTGAGTAGAATCTCTGAGGCAAGATGCGTGATGCCTGTCTTAGACTGTGTGACGGCGCCCCGGCTGCATTTCTTTGGGCTCCGATCAATCATGCGGCGCTCGCCCAATGCCGGGCCCATCTTGTCATGGGCACCCATTCCGAGGCATTTTCGTACTCCCGTGGTCCTGATGGATTATCGATATTATCGATTACCTTGCGCCTGCCAAGGTGATTACCAAGAACTTCATCCTCGCCCCGCTGGTTTTGTGAAACCCCACCAGCGCCGAACTCGAGCCACTCAGGGAAGAGGATCCTCCGAGGCGAGACCCAGATTACTAATCCCAGACGACCACCATGGTCCTTAGGCCTTGTAGTGTGCTTTCTTCATATTACGCTCTTTCACGATGCGCTCACACGACTCAATGCTTAGATCCAGAATGCGCCTTTTTCGCGTGCACGAAGGCTTCTTGTCCTCTGAGCTAAATGCACTTTGGTCAAGAATTCACCGGTCCCATTTTCCCGCGAGTGCGGTTGGATGGATCCCTGCCGCAAAATTTAGGGTGTGATTGTATCACTTCCATCATGAGTGTGCGTTGCGGCCTTCAAGTGACCTCGAGCCTTCCGTGCACAAGTACACAATGTCCCGGTATGTCTGGCTGTACCATGTAATCGTGGAGCTCCTCGAGCAAGCGAAACCTTCAAACCTGGACGAGGCGCGACAGGTTGGTTTGGAGTCACTCCAGGGGATCGTTGTGATGTGCGAGGGTTCTGGCTCCTTCCAGGAATGAACACGGCGCCTTTTCGTTCACCCACGCACAGTTTATGCGATACACCCCGGACACACCTCGCTGTAGTCCTCAGTTATCACCAGATCTGTTGTGATATTTTCAAATCGATCTGCACCCCTCGCCCGCGTCTTGTTTCTCCCCATATTTTTGCCCTTACATGCGGAGCTCCGTACATGACGTTCTTACCTTTTTTGTGCGCTCCCAAACTAGTTCGCTACAGACGAGAATGATCATCACCACCACCACTCCTGTTTCTGACCCAGAATGACGGCGACGACCAGCCGATCCGCTCGACGAAAAGGTTAACATGCTCGCGGCGATGATGGGCCACGCCGATCGGGATTTCGCCATCGGGTGATAAAAATCCAAGTCTCGCGAAACACACATACTTGAAGGGTCATCAGAACACGTGAACTAGCTAGGAAACAATGAGAACGGGTAGTTATGCAACACTACTGGACAGTGGAGCCGTGAAACCCGAGTATTTTCGATACTATGGGATGAAGGAGAAAGGAAATTAAAGCAAGAAACAGGCACGGAGATAGCAAGGTCCCAATGAGACGGATGTGTATGGGGATGCAAGTGTAGCAACGTTGTAGTAGAATGAGCGTGAGGAAGAGGGAAACGCAAGCTGATACAATGCATACATAGGGATGTGACATAGCTCATTCAGCAACGCAGAGGATCAATGTGAAGCAAGAAACTGTCCGTTGTTAGTGTCCGTGTAAGTGTCCTAGAATGGGGGATGTATGTGATTAATACTGGAAGATCATGAGCCATGGGTTCAGAACGATCTGCAATGAGAAGGAATAAGTCAGTCCGCAACCCTGCAAACCTAGGGTGGAGGAACGTACCGGGAAGAGAATATGACATCCAGCCGCGGTCGCAAGAGGGAAAATTACACCCCAGCCGCTACCGTCCACCCTCCATCCAACGGGGACCAGCGGGGTGCTCAAAACGACCATCCCCGCAATCAAAACCCAGGAAATACTCAAAGAATACCAATACTTCTTCGCGATCTTCGGCACTTCCTTAAAGAAGTTACTCTTCTGCACCTCCTTGACTGTGGCACCCCAAGTGATGTTGAACGAAAACATATGGGCGAGGATGGAAACGCTCATCGGGATCCCGAGGCCGCCGAAGAAGAAAAAGAAGAACGGAATCCACTTGACGTTCTCGAGTAATGCCCAAAGGAGTTCCTTGTATCCAAGCCGGTATTCCAGAAGAGTGAACGCAATCGTGCCGGATCCAATGAAAACGACGGAACTGGCCAACCAGACCTCGAAACTGTGCATGAAAAAGTTGTCCACGGGGAGCTGGAATCCGAGAAGGACGAAGTTGATGATACCGATCGTGACTGAGGCAGCGATGCCATCTGTGAAGCGTGAAAAATGATCAGAGGGGAATAGAGAGAGAAAAAAAAACAGAAAGGAAAGGAAAACTCACAGTAAGAGAACATGTACGCCAAGGTCGCGAGCTTGTAATGGAGCGGTGCAGCACACCAGACGAACCGATGGATGGCGACGTTGATAGGACCCTTAGTCAACCATTTGGCGAAAGGGTTGAACAGCAGCTCAGAACATCCGTAAGAGTACTTCTGCCATCGGTTCAACTCATCGTCGGCCGTAAGCGAGACGCCCTCCTTGAATCCACCCTGGGAATAGGTGGACCACCGAATGATATATCCCCTCTCCTGCAACCTCATGGCCATGTCGAAATCCTCAGAGACGTTATGTTCTGACCAGATCTTCTCCCTCTGATCGACGGGGTCCGTGAACGCAGAGTCCTGAATTGCAGACCACCGGAGGAAGCTAGGGGAATAGAATGTCATTAAGTGACGGATAGGGACCGAGAACGAGGTGCGCAACGTACGCGTTATGTCCGACGAACGGGGCGACCTCTCCGTTTGCACAGGCCATGGAGATGCACCGATGAATCCTCCGAGTAAAGTACGCGAGGGCATTCTCGAAGTAATGATGAGCGACCTGCATAACGTCTGAGGCGTCGGAATCGCAGAAGTCCAAGCCGATTAGAATCCAGTGTAACAAAGGAAGGATTAGATGAGAAGTAGCCACCCACCCGATTCGTGCTGAATAATAGCAACTTCCGGTGATTCGGCCATCTCCCTGGCAGCGTCTCTCAAACAGTCCTCAGGGACGACGGTATCGGAATCAACAAGGAGGATGATCTCGCCGATGCGCATCGCGCGTGCGTTAGCCGCCCATGGCTTGAATCCCTCACGTTTGCCTGCAGCCCCGTGTACTTCCTCAACAGCCATAAACAAAGCCCGATCCTCCAATGCCATCTCATCGTTCTCGCTGCTCTCCGATGAGCGGTCGCCTCCATCGGACGTGCCAAGACTGAACTTGTGAGACTTGGATGCATTTGACCGGTAGTGTGCAGCGAGACGAGCGTCAGGCTTCTCCTCGTTGATCAAAGTCTCGAGATGTTTTTCGAGTTTAAGAGAGAGCTGGAGAGCGTAGTTCATGTTACTGGCCTTCTTGAAGCGACCAGCTCGCTTGAAGCCATCCGGTTCGTTTGAGTGTGGGGGACGAGCAACCCAACCGATGCCGTGGTTTGTATAGTATGCAATGCGGGTGCTGCGCTCGTCGGGGGGAAGTAACTGAAGACCGTCGTCGTTGATGAAGATGGTGGAAGTTCCACCTTGACGAGCATAAGTCTTCATCGCCTTCTTAATGGACTGGATGGAAGGGGCCAAGACAGCTTCCAAACCCTCCTTGTAAACGGGCATTTGGATAGTGATGTGGGGAAGAGCGCGGTCGACAGTGGGGTTCGAGCGGGGACGGATGGCGGAGTAGTACTTTGAGTTGGTGTGATAATGGGCGATAGGACCGACCATCATAGCGAGGTTCTGCATGATTTGAAGGGAGAAGAAGAGGGATACACACCAGAGGGCAGGAATTATCGCGGCAAGAGCGAAGCGGATATAACTGCCATCGAGTAACCATTGCATGAGCAGGGAACTAGCACCGTTGCAGATAAAGACTGTAAGTTGGAGTTAGAAGCTTTTCGCCGACCTGCGGGCGAAGATCGCTTACATAGACTGAGTCCGGCAGCCAGGCCGTTGTACACACAAGCATATAACACGGTGGGGCGAGGGATCGGCGCGGCTGGATCGACGTCGACGGTATACTTTTTACCATACCAGGTCCGTTTAGTCTTTTGCTTGACAGCCAAGGCACCCTTTTCCGGATCAGTGAAATGGGAGATTGGAGAGGTATCTGTGAGACCAGGATTCGGGGTCGGAGGAAAGACACCGAAGGTAGAGCTATAACGAGAAGTGGTAGGGGTCTGAAATGGATTGTTGGGTTGGGAAGAGTGGCCAGAAACGGAATTCGAAGCGGAACCTGCTGCTTCAACATTGGCGACTGGGGGACGGGATCGCCACAAGAGTTTGATGAGACGCTCCTCGAAGTCACTGCAAGTGGGGATGATGGCCTCGATGGAGGAGGCCCAAACGACCAATACGCGTTCATCCCGCTGCAAAAACAATAAGAGGTTGCTCGGTAAGGGTTGTGGCGCGAGCAGGAGAACAACATACGATGAATGCGGCGAGCTGCTCCTTGTCCGCCGTGGGGAGGTCCATCATGGTGTCGAGGACCTGAATGCGGGTATTGGAGTCGACAGAGATGCTGTTCTCATCTGGTGCGCTGGGAAGAAACGGGTGAGGTGGCAATAAATCCGGTGATCGAGCCTAACATACGCTTCGGCAAGGGTTGCATGAACAGCGGCAGAGCGGACTTTGACAGCCACGGCGGGGTTGAAAGCAGCGACAGCCATCTCGAATGGCTCGAGACCGATGTTTTCGTAGGGGAAAACGCGAAACTCTCCTTCACCCACGCGGACGGCGACGCCACAGGGTAGGTGGTCCTCATTGGGGCGAAACCAGACATCACCCTGGGTCTGTTTGAAGATGTGATGGAGGATGGCATCGTATCTGTCGTAATCCATAGCAGCGGCCGTTGAGAACAGCTGGGGGAAGTGAAAGCTGAACCCTGGTCGGGGCTGCTGAGAGGTGGGCGAAGGTAGGAGAGGGGACGGGAATAAGACGGAGAGTGGCAAAGGACCGGGGGAAGGACATCGGCTTTTACACGTTACATCTTGGCTGGAGAGAGGGGAAGAAACGCCAGAAGGGGGTTGCCAAGAGACAGATTGTCGGGGTCCTTCCGCGCTCGTTCCTGCCAGTGATGACGTTGAGGATGTCGGCGTGCAATAACAAAATGTGTTTTGGCGTTGATAATTGGACTCTTTTACAAGCTTGAAACATCGTGCACCAGACAGCCATGGCCACGGTAAGCCATAATTTCAGTCCGCGACCCATCCAGGGGGTGCGCAAAAGTGGCGAGCATGAGGCAGCCCTGAGGCAACCCGTGTCTTGTTGGGCGGATGTTGCTGTGTCAATGCTTGGAATGGACGACGTCGGACGGCTCTTCCCGATCTTACTACCCCGGGAAAATCGAAATACAGTTTTGCTTTGCATATATCCTCCTCCTCCTGGATCCCTCGCAATCTCTCTCGCCGCCGTAGTTGACCGGACCCTCGAGATGTCCAGAATTCCTGCGCGCACGAACACAAGCACGTTTCCCACGCACGAGTCTTATGCCGCTGATTCCGCCACTCTTTCTCCGCCCCGGACACATTTTGTGACATCTCCCAACAGCCCCCCTTTGGTCACCCCCCACTTTCCCCGCAACTCCGGAAACTCAGAAACTGACCGTACATCCCCTCCCCCCCTCCGGCCCACGAGGTCTACCACTGTCGTCCCTCCAAAACACGTCCATCCGAGGCGAATTCGGAATCCAAGTTTCGCGTCTTGGCCCACCCAGAGCGCCCGGACTGGTTCAAGCCTCCTTCCGCCGTATCTCACATATTCGGACTGTCGTTTCTGAACACGTTGAATGCAAAAGTCGGTGTGCGGTCCCCACGAATAATTGGGTAGTTGCCCGCCAGCATCGAGATAGGGTTGAACGACTCCAGGGAGAATCGTAAATTAACCATCGATCTCGGGAGATCTGATGGTCTCGCCCGGCAGCCGGGTTCAGAGAGATTCTGCACAAAGCGATACGCGAAGGGTTTGGGGAAGGAGTGAAATTCACCGGCTTCGGGATGCATATCCATGGCGCGCCTCTTTGTCATGATTACCCTCACTCACCTTGACCCACTCCCGGAGATTTTTGTGCTCACATGCTGATAGATGAAAGGAATGCCCCGCCCCTAGGTCGCATTGGGGATCCTGACGACATCATAGCGTCTGTGAGAGTGCAACACGGAAAGGCGAGTTTCACAGCTATTGACACTGATTGGATTTGGGGTTGAATTGTGATATATGACACTGAACCTCTGCACCACAGTTCTTGATGGAGACCTACCGACCAATACCCGCGTATCGAATGTGCACTTCAGATAGGGTGTTGAAACTCACAGAAGGTCTCGCGCAAAAGCTGGAGCAGGTTCTGGAAAGAGACGCATGACGCGCTATCTGCATTCGCGTCGAACGGATGAACTTCCCTGGACGCCGTCCGTAAGGTGGATCACTCTCTATGTTTTAGCATAGCTTTGAAGCACCCACACCTCGACTCGAGATGGGATGTGCCAACTCGACGATGACCACCAATTTAATTTACTCGATTCTCGTGGTTCAAGCAAGGGGACAAAAGCTGTACGTCTCCCCAACGCTCTTAAATACATGGAGGACCTCTCAGAGGATGCAGTCGCAGTCAGCCCAGGGGAAAACAAGAGTGCCTTAGCCTGTCCCCTGGACGAGTCGGATGGTTTGCAGGAGCCGATCGTGCATCTCTCCCGAAATGGCGCTCCCCATCTCCTGCTTCACTCGGTTTGCAAGGGCTCGAGAATGCTCTATCGGCTCTGGTTTTCCTTGGCCGGGGAGTTTCACCTTTCTCTCAGCGCCATTCCCGTTCTCATCCGGGTCACCTTCCAATGATTCCTGAACGATGGCCTCATCCAGCCTCCTCTGCATCCTTATGATTCTTCGGCAGCGGCGTATGCATGATGTCTGAGATCAACGCGACGAGCAACGAAAGATCCAGGTTCACTTCTGTCATGGAAAAGAAAACACGGGGAGGTGGATGAGGAATAGATTCTCCTAGTTTGAATTGGGTCTGTGATTCTGTGAGTTTCGGCGTGTTTCCTTGCGGATCGAGCAAATTGGACGTCGTTCACGCACTTTGCCCTCACTGGGCCTGACTGTCGATATCGGAAGCGCTTCGACGTACTCCCGCGATTGCGCCATACTATGATTCCCAAGCGCTTCCAGTTCATAGCATAGCTGACTTGGCATTTTCCTGATGTCGATGCGGGGTGCCGCACGGCTGATCGGCAGTCTGATCACGCTCGCTCTGATCTCATCGATAAAAACCTTATAACCACACCTGAATGAAGAAGGCTGTGTCTAGCCCCTCGGCGTTGTGGGCATATTAGTCCGAGGTCTCTGACAATGGCCCCGGTGGAGAATATTGAAGGTTGACCAAGGACGATTTGGCCTACTCCTGGGATGTTCCCTCTGCTATTCTCCGTTCTTTCAGGCGTTAGGGAGCTGAGCGCGACCGCTTCTCTGGCAGAGTTTCAGCAGCCGGAGTCATTGCCTGAACTTCCTATTATACCGGGCGTTTCTCCCAGAGACCTCCTCGCCTCCCTGTGTCCGATTGCTGTGGCATTTATTGTGGCGACCGTTCGGCACTACAATGAGAAACAAGTACAACAACGCACCTCGGACCTACACGATCACTCGAGCCTATTCTTAACGTTCGAGGACGTCGATACCGCGTCGTGCAATGATTGTGGCGACCTTGGCAAGGCGCTTGGGCGCCGAAGGTCTGAGACGTTCTATGTCTCGGATAATAGCATTGTGGTCTTCACGGTGCGTAATTTAAACTTAAATTCAGTACATGAGCGTGCGTGTTCTGATATCGCGCGTTCCAAAATCCCAGGTTGACGGGGTGCTGTACCGCGTCCACAGACACTACTTCTGCTCCGAACCCAGCGTCTTCGCAGATATGTTCGCCGCGCGTCCTCCACAACTTGTGGAAGTGGACGGGGAAGAGCAGTTGGAAGGCACCACCGATGAATCCGCCATCGAGATTCCGGGGATAACACACATCGAGTTCGAGGCGCTGTTACGCTTCTTCTACACGTCGTAAGCCCATCTTTAACACTTAGAGACCAAGAAAAATCAGTTGAGGCTCTTTGGGTCGACCAGATACGAACTTAGCGATGCGAATCTAGAGTCCTGGGTCGACTTGCTCTCCGTTGCCACTCGTCTCCGATTTACCCGGATACGTGCACGAGCGATCCGGACGATAGACTCTAGGTTTGAGTCTATGTGTCCTGTGGAGAAGTTGGCCATTGGAGCGATGCTTAACGTTGAGGAGTGGGTTTTCTCCAGTTTCTCAAAGATTTGCCAACGAGAGAAACCGCTGAGTGATGCGGAGGCACGAAAGTTGGACATTGTCACTGTGGCAAGGATTGCGCGAGCTAGGGAGGCGATCTACAACTTTTCTACACCCACTTCGTTCTCCGCAGATAGGGTAGTGAAGGAGGCGTTCAAAGGTACATTGCCGTGATGTTACTTTATTTCATATGCACGTTTTCTTGTTTTATGTATCGCAACTCACCACGTCACGTGCATCCCACCGGACGTTGTAATCCAGATCTTCCCACACTCCCTGCCCCTTTGCTTACACTGAACGCCGAGCCCCGGAACCGAATGGCTGTGTTGCGTAGCGTCACGAACGTGAGAATCTACCTCCGGAATTCGGAAAAGACTGATTTCATTTCGAGTGTGTCGCGAGGTATCACCGGTCGACTTGACACACATGGGAGTTTTTACTCTTAGTCGCCTTCCACGAAGATGTCCGACAGAGGACGGACTTCGAACCCCCCACAGGATCCCAGCAGGCTGAGCGGACGGGTGGACAGCGGGGCCGTCCAACAACCCCCAACCGTGCAGATGGAGATGGTGGCTTTCAAAGTACGCTACGTTTGCCAGCACTTGCCGACCGAGACAACCTAACGTCCAACATTTTGCAGATTAACGGATACAGCGAGGTTTATTGGATAAAGAAGAGCTCAGTCCTATCGGAACCCAGCGCGTTATGCGAAATGTTCGCAACACTCGGTCTGGAGAACGACGGAACGTCGGAAGAGCAAGCTTTCAGGTTGGATGACGTTATGCCGGAAGATTTTTGGGCACTGGTTTATTTTTACAATGACTTTGAGTCGGTGACACCCTGATAACCGTTGCCGCTTAGTGAACTGACAAGTTGGACAGGACACAAGGGATTCCCATCGGCATCACCCCGTTTCGATTCTGGGATAGGCTGAAGCGAGTTTCCCGATGCTACCGCATCACGAGCGTCGAAGAACGGGCGTATAAAGAACTATTCAACATTCTTATCGAACAGAACCCCATCATGGCTGTCGTCATCGCGGAGCAGAATCCTGGGGCTGACCAGGAATGGCTTTACGCGGCGTATCGGAAGCTATGTCTTCGCACCAGACCCCTCAGCGATAATGAGGCCGGAAGGCTCAGTGGGGTAACCGTCAACAGGATCATTCGGGCTCGGGAAAAGATACGTCATTGGAACTCCCTCAGCATTGCGCGACGTGGGATAATCTCCCGTGGCTCCATAATCTGTGGGGTTTTTCGTATTCGGGGTAGGGCCCGCAAAGAGCACAACGGTAGATGATGTCCTGTCCACATCTCACCACGCTGCTGCTGTACCGGGGTGAACTGACCAGTCTGTGGGCTGGTCTTGTTGCTTGCCTGACCCGCACCCAGCGTTTCTATGGTCCAAGTATAGGTCGTCTACGAGATACATTACCATTTTAATGTGTACATTAACCAAACGCCGATGAAGTGGCCAGCGGGGGCTATCAATCTTTTGTATTGCGGGTACCAGCCTGTGACTGAGCCTGTATTTTTGACTGGAGAACGTTTGCCACAAAGGTCAAGTTTTCTTGCTTTTTGAGGATCGTCTCCTGCAGGTTTTCTAGGTTGGACTGTAGATAATCTACTTTCGACTGATAATGTTTCGTGGCCTGGGCTCGAGTCTAGCGGATGAGTGGTAAGTCTTGTGAACGACATTTTTAATGACCGGATCGCACCTTCTTGACATAGTAACCAGTGCCAACATCCACAATGACGCTGTCCAGATCACTAAGTTTCCCAGGAACATATAATGAGTTCGTAAGG
>Ga0307517_10000779_pt1 | contig 54772 bp, 56 predicted proteins | sample 23_EM_MG_FD_194515 | JGI IMG/M metagenome (GOLD analysis project Ga0307517, IMG submission 194515) | Populus trichocarpa ectomycorrhiza microbial communities from riparian zone in the Pacific Northwest, United States - 23_EM | ecosystem: Host-associated > Plants > Roots > Unclassified | place... | reverse complement strand
TTAAGACAAGGAGGAGTGTACTCACTTGCTTTAAAGGACCGGGCCTATGGTGAAATGATTCAACCATTTTTGTCAGTGGATAAGCCTGAAATTTTGGTTCCAGATAAGGAATATCTCATCAACTTTCTCCTGTGACATCAACAGTGCTAGTGATCGTCATTCTCAATGCAGGCCACATTGGACGCGTGTTCACTTAAGAGTTTGTGATACCAGAAGGATACACACCACTCGCAGAACTGATAAACACTTTACAGCTTTCACAAAAGCCCTGACTTGTCTTTCGAGATATGGCGAAGAGCTATCGATATTCGCAACACCCGAATTTACATCTTTTTCTGCCACGAATGCTGCAAAATCTGCGTATTGTCGATTCAAATACAGCAGGCAGTTTTTCTCAAAGTTCAAGTTGAATGGTCCGAATGGTGGAGGCATAGCGAACGATGGTCGGAATGTGTCTGGTCAACTGCTCGCAAAGGTCTGTCTCTTGCAAATTCTTTTAACCACTGTTTTGACATCAGCAGACGTTGTTGTCAATATTGAAGCACAGGACAGTAGAAAAATCCGTAGAGAGGTGTGAGCTTTCTATCATCGAAGGAAATGACAGTGAAGGCGAAGATGAAGATGGCTTAGAGAATAAACTGATTCTTAGGTTGCACTGTAAACACGGTGATTTCGACTTTATAACCCGAAATCACCTGTCTCAATGTGGTTGTAGGCGTCGTCAAAACCCATCGTTTGCCACTGTTGGCCCTTGGCACTCTGTTAGCTCCCGGGGTGCCTGACGCCACGAATGTATCACGTCTGACTATAGGCCCGAAGGTTCTGAAAGACCTACTTGATCATTTTCCCATCTCGAAGAGCGCACGTTCCGACCCCCAACTTGTGTGGACCTTCGACATAACAGAAATTGGTCTTAAAAGTGTTGAATCCGCCATTGACAGCCGTGGTGTGTTTCCAATATGCGCTCTAAGCTACACAAAAATGTTAATTTCCGTTATTTGAACAAGGAAAAGGCCAGCTTTCAAGCGAATTGACAATCAGCTCAGAGGAGTTTGACGAATATGACATCTTTGAATCTCCCACCACTATTGCATTTCATCTTCGGGAATTCACTGTACGTATGTGCTGTTATCGGTAGCAAAACGTTGTCCAATTTCTCTACAGGCGTCGATCACATTTGCTGATTCGATATCCCAACCGCTCGAATTTCGTTTCACAGATCCCGCAGCACCACTCTTCATCGATCTCGAAGGTGACAATGTCGAAAGCCTCTTTGTCATTTCGACAAGTCAAGTGCACGGAGTAACCCCATCAACCCAGAGAACGAGTAGTCAGGTTGTCAACACAAGAAAACGCGAACGATCCGAGAGTGAAACTCCGAGAATTAAGAAATCCATGAAAGTTGTCCAGCCAGCGAATGCAGAAACGTATGATAACCAGTTGAGACAAACTTCTCGAGCTCCTGGATCCATGCCTCCGCCTTCGGTTCCGCTCCCTTCAATCATTGCAAATCGATTCACTTTCAATGCAGCTGCATCGCATGGTTCCAATCAGGTCGCGGGACCTAGTGCAGGTGGCCATAATGAACCTTTATTCTTTCCTGCATCACAGCTGTCAGTTGCAGAAGAAGCAGTCATTCGTTCGACTGGCTTGGGTATCGAGAACATGAATGCCGCAGAATTGGCAGAGATGCTCGAAGGAGATGGTGAAGAAGTTGACTTCTCCCATATGTCTCAGCCTGCGATGCCCAATCTATCCCAAACCATGTTTTACGGCAATGATGCTATGCCAGTTGACGAATCCGATAGTCTCGAACTTGTCGATGACTCCGGACTGGACGCTACACAATCAAGTGGATGTGAAAAGGTATGTTGTGCATTCTAAATCTGAATGATTTCATTTATTTTGGTCGACAGGCATTCCAGCCTTTATTCGAAGATTAAAATTTGAGAAAATCCTTTCGCTGCCAGGCCAATCAATGAAGAAAAATGTCGTCCTGAACATGGCTCATGAAATCCGGCGGCCATATAGCCAATCTTGAAGAATAAACCTCTTTAACACCTTGTACTTCGCTCTCGACGACAACTTCTTCGTCAGCACTCGCGCAGAGGAGGATTGTAGGAACGGGACAACCATTTGTCTTCCGGGAATTTATCAAGGCTTGTGCTAGATCCATCTCGTTGTCGTCGCTGTTCAAAGGAAACGAAAGGGTCTTCAATGTTGGCCATGGCGGGAGTTCGTGGCCTCTCTTTATTTCCGATTTGTCGAGGAGGAGTTCCACTAGACGGGAGTTCGGAAGTGTGGAATGAAATGTAGAGAAGGAAGTGATATTTTGGAAAACCTGCATGATTCGTTCATAGGTGTAAACTGACACATCGAAATCCCAGAATGTAAGGTTCCTGAGGTTGATGAACCTTGTCACGTCGACGAGTTCTCCAAGCGCATCCAAATCGTGTTCTTGGAGTCGCTTCAAGATCAGGGATTCGAGCACAGGGGCGTCTATGATTAACAAGATGTTCGAATACACCTCTCCGGAAACGCCGCATATGCGGAGAGAGAGGAGGAAGGGCATGGTGATGTCGTTTTGCCGTTGAGGCCATGATCTTGGTGCAACGATATCACCATAAATGGACAAATGCAGTAAGGAGGGCGCGTTGAGCAGGGTCTCCCGGAAGTTGTTATATTTCCAGGGGATATGCTTCGTCTCGTCGAGATGAAGAATAACGACGGAGTCCATTCGGGGGCGAAAGAAATGCAGGGTCAACCCACCAAGACGAACAAAGCGCAGGTGTGCCGTACTCCTGAACACGCCAGTGGGAGTCCGTACGTGGCTAACAAGCGCATTGATATTCCCATTATCGATGTCCTCCACCACGAGCGAGAGGTACTGAAGACCTGGGCTGTTGCATTTGCATATGCGCCTGACTACTGCATTTTCTTTGCGTTCAAAAAGCCGGAAGACTGATAGCCTACGCCAACGATGTGCCTGCGGACAGATGATGTCCAAAACTACAACAAGTGCCTTTTCATCTGCTGGCGAGAGGTTCTGTGTCATGTTTATGCGGATGTCTAGCCAAGCAGACGCCGAGCGAGCAATGTACGCCATGATGCGCTCGCACACGGTCGAAGGATGGATGTCGATCCAAGTCCATATCCTTGGTGTTGATAACGCAACTCGACGTGTGTGCGAGCATATCTGCGAAACGAGCAGCTCGAATGGCACCTCGTCTTGATTGCCTTCGTCCGCGAGACGTTCGAGCTGCCATTTTTTGCCTATTTCGAACAACTCAGAGAGCACATCGGACGAGATGGCGCAGAATGACCCCTTGAAATGCACGTGCAGCGTAATGAGCATTAAATGCTTATGCTTGAGTCTGACTTACCTGGATATGGGAGTTGACCTCAGCTGACATTGAGTAGAGGGGTTATTCAGCCCTGCGAAGAATCAGGTTTTGTCGCTGGATGGATCCCAATTCACAGGTACTAAGCGATTAAATACCACCGCGTCTTGCCCAACTATTTGGCTTACGCGTTCCAGGGATCCGGATCTCGGATCTGCTAATTCATGATCCATGTTCGGAGAAGCGTGCAGGTGCAGGTTGTACCGCTTGAATTCTATGTTCTAACGCATTGGCAGACACGCATATAATGCACGATTGGGTTATTCAAATTTCCCATTCAAACCTTGAGTTAACTTGATAGAACCGTGACAGAAGTATAACTCATTTGGTGATATTGTGCAACTGAGCCCACGCTTTTGCTTGCCATCTCCAAAACATGGGCAAGTGGGACCCGACTCGTTGGAATCGACCTCGGAGTGTCCCCAGTTCGATGGTCTACACCAAAGCTGGCTTGCCCCCCTTGAAAATACTATCTAAAGGCATCAGCGCAAACTACGAAGCCCACCAAGTACGGGGTCATTTAAGTATCTGAAGCGGACGGACAATCAGGTCGTGGGTTATGTTCTGAATTAGATCGGGGATTTTCATAATGACAGTAACTTGTCTTTTCATGAAGGGGAATCACCCGGTGGACATGTTTTTTTTTCAGGAATGATATTTGAACTAATTGTGACGTCATTGCTATCTTGGAACCTTGTAATCTCTGTGCACAACTTGACTGAGCAGTGCATCTACGAGTGAAAGTTGTGTTGGAACTGGACGGAGCAACCCGTAAAGATCAGGAGGAGAAATCATGGTCAAATAGTTCAAATAATTCCTCCGACACGCGGGCATCTTGTTTGACGGAGATGTTGGATTATGGCTGGCATGTAGGTCCCGGGGTTAAGAGAGGAGATAAATATATAAAATGTCTACTGTGCTCCCATAATAGTGGATGTAGCTCCAGATGGTGCAATTCCGGGTACTGTTTGTAAGAGCTTAATAAGAAAACGTTTTGAAACGGAATGAGGTACACACTGGGTGCCATCTGTGGTCGTGAACCTTCACTGAATACTCTAGACATCAAGACCCCCACGCCTTCAAACACCCCCAGCAATATACCGCATGCAACCGCCGAACCAAGTGCTGAACGTGGGCCACCTGTAGAAAAAAGGGTGATAAAACATGAAGAGAAGGTCAAAGAGGCGGATGCCACATACTTCGGAGTGCCAAACAGCCACCTGTCATGAAACCCGATAAAATTGCATTCCATGCGTCCTCCTTTTGTCGCCAACCCTTAATGGCGCAGTCGAACGTTGAAAACATGCCTCCCCATACTCCAAAATTACCACCTGTCACAGGAGCTCTTGCTTTTATTGACGAGACAGCACCCACAAAGCGCTCTCCCTATATCGTTATGATAAATGACACAATAGAAATAACGAATGGAAATGGACGGACTCTTGGGGAATTTCTTGCACCTTTTATGCCATACCAAATGCCACCACCAACTGCACCCATCGAGAATGCACCGCCAAAATCATTAAGAATGACCCAAGGACTAAATATGACAGTCAACAAAACTTGGCAATTAACAATAATTCTCGACTCCGGACATGACACTTACCAAGGGTCTCTTGTATGGTCTGCACCGGACATAGCAAATTTAAGACAAGAGAGTCAGTACTGCACTGAAGTTTTGCGAACCACGTGTCACTCTAGTCCAATAATAAGGATCCACGTGATTAGGGCGCGTTTAAGCTGCCGGTTTGTTTGCGTAATGTCGTCTTTGCGTTTGCAGACATCCGCCGTCAGCGCCTCACACGATGAGCTCAATTGCCAGACAACATCCGTCAGTGCAGAGAGTCAACAGAGCCTACGTCGAAATTCCTCCCTTTCCTTTCACCATCCACCGACGCGTCGCGGTAAGTGCTCTGCACAACTTGCAGAGCAATAGCGATCAAAAGGAGAATACACCATTGAAACCTTTTTCTCTCCCAATGTCTCACTCTGATGCTTCATCCGCGTCGTTGAAGCGTAAACTCCTGGATCGTGATCCTTCGTCTCTCGCTTTGGAGGGCATAATTCTGCCCCCGAAGAAAGCGAAGCTGTCTTCATTTTCAAATGGCGCTCCATTGAACGTCAAACAAAATGAACCAGCCAAAAACATTTCTGATGAATTTCCTGATGAATTTGTTTATTGTCATCAATGCAACAAGAAACGCAATTTGAACGGTGAGTACTACGATCATTGTTTCACGCTGTCTGTCACTTCAACACACATACAGACATCATTACTTGCAGTTCTTCATTAGAGTGTACCACGAAATATGGCAGCTCGAAACAGAAACCCTGCAAATATAAGTATTGCAGGCAGTGCTTGAAGAATAGGTATAATGAAGACATTAACAGTCATCGGTTAGGGAATGCCATATCTGGATTCAAGTAAACTCTGCAATCTCTGGTTACGACCTCTTTGCTCAATCAACTTACAGGTGTCCCCGCTGTAGGGATATCTGCAATTGTCCTAAATGCCGTAAGGCGAAAGGCCTGGAGCCTATCGGGTTTGTCGCCTTCTTCGAAACTTATGTCTTGTACTCTGACACCCCTTCAGAGTCATAGGCAAACCATTGGTCAAGAAGATACCGACTGATACAAAGCCGGAATTGAAAAAGGGAAAGCAGAAGGCCATAGAGTTTGAAGCGCCAAGGGTGCAGAAACCTCACAGGAAGAGAGAACTTCCGGTTCTCAAATGGAGACGCGTCCCTATTAACCTTACTCCGGAAGAAGCTTATGAACGGATCTTCATCCGAGAGTTCCTCTTTCGTTTTGGTGATGTGCTAGATCCACCTGTCGCCAAAGCCAACTTGGAAGAGTTAGAGCTCCTTGGTGGTCGGCTGCGGAAGTACGACGATGAGGACGACCTGACGTCTAGCTGGGCAACGGATTCCTGCCTCAAGGCGCTCTTGGTTGGCCTGCTAGGACTTTTGGCCAGAGATAGCGAGGGCAACGTTGGTCAAGTAAGCTTGCTTAGTGTTTTTTAAATATCTGCATGTCGCTAAGCCCTACGTCTAGATGATTAAAGTCACTACAAAGGAGATACGCAAAGGAGGGATGAACTTAAGCAAAATTTGGTTTTCCCTTCACGCTCTACGCGCCGAAATTGCAGATCACATCTCGCGCGATTCAACAAACGACGAAGTTGCTGGAGAGAAATCTTTGACGTTCCCTGATCCCCTGCCTCCATCTTTATCCGCAACGGCAGCTCGTAGCCTGCGTAGTGTTCGAATCTCTACAGACACAATCAATGTCTTCCAGCCCTCGCAGATGATACCTGTGGTTATCTCTCTCATCCACACGGCACTCGAAGCAATCACCATTCGAGAGGAGCTTGATCAGGGTCTTAAAGACAACAAGGATTATGGCCGTGATGCAAAGGAAGCGATGAAAGTTGAAAATGAGAGATGGGAAAAAGTGAGAAAGTCCATTGAAGTTAAGGTCAAGGACAAGGTTGAGAAGGCTGAGGTATGATTTTGTGCAAGCGGTCGTATTCTCTGACTTATGTTCTGTGCCAGAACCGTTCCAAACGCGCTGCACACAAAATCCAGACTACCAACATAGAGAATGCATTGAAGATAATCGGGTCGAGCTTCGCACCTCGGTTTTCGAGCCTCGGCACAGACGATGATGGTCGAGTGTACTATGCATTGTCACCTGGAGTTGCAGAGCGAGAGGCTGCGTTGGAATACCTTGAGGTTGCGGCCAGTAATAAGGTTGGCAAGCTGAAGAAGAAGGGACGTGTTTTGTCCATTGATGAGAGGAAAGAGATGAGAGAATGGTCTTGGTTTATTGCCGTTTGGGGAACCAAGCCGCCTTCATTGTCGAATGTGGCGAAAACGGTCGCTGTGCAAAAAATGACGGTTGACGAAGCAGAAGATTCAGAGGAGGAAGAAGACAAGGACGATGAGAATACTCCCAGATGGTGGGGGTTCTGGGATGTTGAAGAGATCACGAAACTGGCTGAATGGATTTCTGTCAAGTCTGATCTCGAGGAGGAAGGGGAAATTTTGACAGGGGGAGATTCTCTTTCAACATCTTCGACGGGCTCCTCGTCCAGGAATCGCAGACATCCGCGCATAGAACAGTTGAAGAGGCTGGTGCGACACTTAAGAGAGTACGCGGCGCTCCTGCAGTGGAGGGCTAGTAAAGATAAGTATACGCTCATCGCACAAGCGTCTGATTAGGCGCCTGGCAACTATGTATTATCTTGCGACATTGTTCTGATCGATGCTCGGTCTGGAATTATAGAACAATTCTCGAAAGCATTTTTATTATACACAACCTATTTGCTTCTTCGATTGTGATCGATAATATCACATCTCACTCGTCTGAATAACATTGTCGGCCGTTGTGGACTCCTTTGTCGCTAAAGGAAATTGACGGCAATATATGGCAGCGAGATCATTTGCTTTGCAAGGACGCTGGATGCACCGGACCAATTTACGACCGATCAAGGTTGCTAAGATGTGCTTGCACTGACTTGGAGGTCAGTCTACCTTGCTGAGAATCTATTTCAACAATTTCATACCATGATATGCGTCTCAGAAAGAAGCACGGAGTAGGCGAACGCTGGACAAGTGCAAGAATAAGGAATGCAAGCAGCGTTGAGGTCAACAAAGACCGAATAGGTAGCTGTCGACCCTAGGACTTCGTATTCAGAGTGGCCCCAGGAAGTCGAATAATGTATTACTGAAAACCAGAAGGAGTGAACAATTTATCAATACATGCAAATTGAAATTTCTCACCATTATCTCTGTCGATGAGGTCCAATGCAGCAAGAATGAGGTTCTCGGGAAATATAAAGGCTAGTTTTGAGAGTACATCATCGGATACTTTCAACGGAATCAGGGCATGAAGCAATATTGTGGTTTTGGGGGAGGTCATCTTACATTGAAACTCCTGGTCCGGGGTGGGTTGGATAGATTCGATGATTGCTTGGGCAACAGTGAGCAACTCGGCGTTCCGTCCCATCTCGTTTCCACCGCGGTACCGTACGTGCTAGGCCTCCCGGCTGTTGCGCATTATCAAAGCAAGGCCGTCAGGATATTGCAATTCAAGAGCCTGAGCAAGAACAAATGTGTATATGATGGTGATGGTCTCGTGTCAAGGAGTGACTTGTTATATCAGCCGAAGTAATCTGATCTGCATGTCATTTGAAGATTGACGGTTGGATTTATATATCCAATTCATAAATAAGTATTTACAGGCCTATGATCTTCATTGTGTGGAAATTTTCTATCTACTGCCATCTCCTCCTCGAAAAAGAACCTTTTCAAGCGGAAGAATACGAAAGCTCGATCTAGAGCAGTGAGCCAACATCGCAAGGTTGACCTATGCTCAAGAAACATACCTTCTGCACTGTCGCAGGCGTATTTCAAGTATCCGTGTCTGTCCCAGATCCATCGAACATGTAATGAAGACTGTGCCACTACATTTGCCCAATTTGTGAACAAGTCCTCTAGGTGCCTCCTCAAATTCAACATTGGACGCAATTTCAAAGGCACAGAAATGAAGAATTTCCACAAGAAAATGTTAGTCCTTGCATACTGTTGGCATGGTCGTGATCAGATGACGAGAAATGAGAAGAAATCGAAAACGAACATATAGATAAAGTATTTCATTTGCGTCTGTTATCGCTCTCGCGAGCGACAAGAGGTCGTTTACGCGCCGTGAAAGGATTGCCGTGAAACCAGGCCCATAGTCTGGCTCGGATGCCAACAACCCATTAGCGGATCGCAGATTTTTAAGGAGTTTTTCGCAACCAGCAGGCTTTGGGATATCCCGAAGGTCTTCAAGAATGAGAAGTGGCGCAGAAGTAACGACGAAGAAGTTTTCTAGTCTCCTGCGGACCTGCAGCTCGCTTTCGCCGACAAGGTCGCAACGATCCAGTGGAAGATATCGGAAACGAAACGTGTCCTCCGTATGAATAGTCAGGCTTTCTAGGAGAGGAACAAGTTCCCAGCCTCCTTCCTGATTCCACGAGCACAATTTTTCTGTCAGGCGCTGGTCAACTAAGCCGTTCATATTGAGGTTCTTAAGCTGCGGGGTAAGTTTGAGGATATCTATGATGTTCCAATTCAAATGATGAATGGAGGTTTGAATAGTAAGATGTTGGAGCGGGCACATAGAACGCGTAATCATGCCAGCGAGGTCAGCTAATAACCTTGGGGGTGGGAATAACCCCACGAACAGCTCGGTGAGGCGGGGTAGTGTTAGGTTGGATAGTATTGATTGGTGGACTTGGGGTCCGGGAGGGAACCTGAGGATAAGGGAAGTCAAGGAAGGGAGAGTTGTTGCGGGTATTTGAAGCCATGGGTCGTCCAACGCACGAAGCGCCACATCAAGTTTCTCCAGCTCTTGAGATTCAACGAGGACCTTTAGTAAAACGTGGGTATCAAGGAGAACTGCATGGGACGTAAAGGATGTCAATTTCCACGGCAACGACCCTGAGAGCGCAGTGGACGAGGGCGATGGGACCATGGGATTGTCAATGAAACCTGCACATCTGAGTGTTCGAAGCTTGGGGGCATCCGCGAATAATGCATGTGGGCGCTTGAGCGCCTGGAAATCGATTGTCAACGTGGTTAATGAGGGAAGGCGTCCGAGAGTAGATCGGCTCAAAAATTCGCAGACGTAGTCGGAGACATAGAGTGCTACCCTCTCCCACTGGTGAGAGTGACGCAACAGAAGAGGGAGAACACCACCTGGCACTAGATAATTGGTTTGGTAGAGCAAGAACGTTATTTTGGCATTGGACGAGTGTTGTAGTAAGAATTGAAGTTTCGAGAGATTGAGCCGCTTGAATTTAGGTTGGTGAACCATCGGAGGGAGATGTCTCCATAGACTGGACATGCCCAATGCCACTTGGCGCCAAAATTGGCAGATGTGGAGGAGGAACCATGGAGGATGATTGAGGTAAAGATCTTCGTGTTCTTCTTGACAATGTTGGAATATTTCTTCCAGTAGTTCTGGAGGAAATCGTCGTAAAGGACAGAGTATGGCTCGGTGGGTTTGAATGTACTCCTCTATCGGTTGGGCAAGTCCAAGATGCTCTCTGAGGCTCATCGCAACCTCCACAGTGGCAATTGCTCGCTCGGCCATGGCATACTTCGTTCCGGAAGGGGGTCCATTGGCAGAAAGCAGATGTGATGCATATGTTGGTGATCCCAAGTTTGATCTCAAGGGATGTGATATATCGCTGGAATGCCTGGGTGGCTTCATAAGGGCTATATCGGTCGTATAGTATATAAGCGTTGCAGATAAGTATGCGAGACCCTGCGCTCACTTTAGTATGTGTCTAATCAAAAGCAGACTATTAAGAACTAAAAATAGGATCAATCAATGAATACTGTAGGCTCTAAAGAAAATATATACAGGAAATATCAACTTGTAATAGGAAAAATATGTGACAGATAAAAGTTGTAATGTGAAGAGTCATGCTAGTAGTAAGTGTAATGAGGTCCATAGTAATTGTAGAATTGTCCGTATGCATTTAGATTCGGGCCTACAGGAAAAGGTGCAAGGCCCATATAAGGAGGAGGAAATGACGGTGTTGGTAATGGAATGGGAAACTCATGGTATGTGCCTGATGAGGGAGCAGGATCGGAGGGAGCAGCGGAGGGTGGTCTGGACGGATTCTCATCATTTGTAGGGCGACGACGTGAAATGAATAGACCCGCAAAAGTAGGATCAACCATCTTCTCGGGATGGGCAATTAAGTGTGCCCTGATGCGCTCCAGTACTTCTTTCCTTGTCCCGGTGGTTGTCAACTGTAATGCTTGTGCGACATCCAAGAGACCGCTTTTGGTTTTTGAACTGAGTGAACCAGTGAATGGGCCATGTTCCCGGAGTTGACCCTCGGGTTCAGCAGCTTGGGTTGTTACTTGTTCTGCAATTTCTGCAACCTCTTCTTCTTTTTTTAAATTGTCACGAACATCAGTTGAAGTGAGTACGCGTGTGTCAACGTTCGTTTTTGCACGCTTACGCGACTCGTTCTCGGGGGTATTCAGTTTTCGCTTGAGACCAGTAAGCTCTTCAAGGGCAAGGTGGCAACGCGATTGGAGAGCCTCAAAATGGGCCTCAAGTTGGTTGATTTTGTCCTGCAGTTTTTCATTATAGTCCAAATCCCCAGCAACTGGCAACTTCGCGGGAGTGTGCTCTGACCGGGAGCCTGCCGCAGACGTGGTTTCGGTGTCACCAGGCATTCCAAGGAGACGGCGGCTGCCCTCGTCAATGAGCCCACCATTGATTTCGGGCTGTCGCATGCCTCTGAATGTAGGCGATGTGGAGGAACGCGACAGAACGCGACACGTTGTCGGAGTTTTAAATTCGTCTCTTGACATATGCCCTCATTGTATCTTCTCCACTTTGCACAAATCCATAATGAATTCAGACTACCAGAACTAGCTTCTGTCTCCGAGCTTTATGGAATATCCTACAGGCTTCCTGAACTTGAAGAAAGTCGCGATCCTAACCGGCCATTCATGATCATCGAGCTCGACACTGATGATCAGGCCAGGATGTTGGCGAGAAGATGTATTCTGATCAAGTCCGCTTTTTCACCCTTTTGTTATCTGTGATTGTGGCCAACTGTCTTGCTATCAAAGGGCCGTATATGAATTCTATGCGGAGGGATCTGATTATGCCTCTCTCCATGCTGCGAATGTGCGGAACAGATCCCTTTGGGAGCGCTACACCAGCGGCACTTCCTTCCGCTTCTTTGTCACTGCATACCAACACAAAATTCCTCCGTCAAGGCAGAAAGAAGTAATCGATGACTTCGCGTATATGGGCTTCTTGGGCAAAATCGAGATGAAGACACCTGAGGTTACGCTGGTTTGTTTTGAAGAATGTTGGTCCTTGCATATATACAACGTCTTGGAAATGACCTAATCCCTTTACTTACTATCTAGACGAGGACAGACACAAGTTGACTCGTCACAAACATGACGGTGACGGTGATTTTCGTCAAGTATTCTTCGGCAGGTTGGTGAGCATGTTGTTTCTTTGTTTATTTCACAGCTCAAGACTTTCAGCTAGAGGAAAGCTCTGCACGCCCACTTATTCACCACTTCGACGTGAAAAAGCGAGCCTATTTCGGAAATACAAGCATGGATGCCGAAATTTCTCTCCTTATGGCAAACCAGACCTTGGTACGTCCGTAATCGGATTTTAGTAACTGAAGACCAGCTGATTTGGTTCAGTAGGCGAGTCCAGGAAAATTCATATACGACCCCTTCATGGGTACGGGGAGTATGGCTTACGTATGCTTTTTTCATCTTGACATGAATGTGATCGTGAGTGCAATAACCTTTCTTTGCAGCCAACTGCCCACTTTGGTGCCTTTGTCTTCGGCTCGGACATCGATGGGCGTCAAATGAAGGGAAAACGTACGCTCTTCGTGCAATTTCAATCTGAAAACCATTCATCCATTTTGACAGAAGAGTCTCCTGGTGTTATTCGTGCCGCCACGCAGTACGGCGTGGAAAGCCGTATCATTGACCTCGCAACATTTGATGTAACCCAAAATCCTTGGAGATGTGGTCAACTTTTCGATGCTATCGTTACCGACCCACCCTGTAAGATTTTGATACCACCTTCTGCAAATATAACCGATCGCTAAATCTATCTAGATGGCGTACGTGCAGGTGCAAAACGCTTGGGCAGAAAGAAGTCATTGCCAGATTATAAAAAGGTCGCCCCTCGACCGTACGTTTGCTGTTCTCCACATCACCACAAACTTATCTCCTCTGTAGAGGTGATGGGCCTTACATCCCTCCAACTAAACCATATGAACTATCACACCTCGCAACCGACCTTGTCCTCCTTTCTCGGTATCTACTGAAACCTGACGGGAGGTTAGTGTTTTTCCTCCCTACGGTAACGGACGAGTATGAAGAAGTTGATATCGACACAATGCTATGTGAAGGAATGGAAGTAATCGCTAATTCATTGCAAGATTTTGGGTCTTGGGGAAGGAGGGTAAGTATTTCAAGTCAAACTGTGCTGCTTTGCACCGTAAAAGCTCAGCAGTTGCCATAGCTTCTGACCATCAAGAGGACTACACAAGATTCATACCCTCCACCTGTCTTTGAGGCAAAGCCCGCAGCTCTTGACGACGGAGCACACGTTCCTGCTCATAAGGACTTTAGAGAAAAGTACTTACAGGGTTTCAGAAAGGCGGAGGCACCCAATGACGAAACTCAATAGATATTGTTGAGTTGAGGTTCTGTCTAGTGATACAGCATCTACTAAAGAATAGAAACACTGGATATGAAAGGAGCTTTGCCGACCCATTCCCTCTTCTCGATCTCTCCGATACAAAACGCCGCAAACGCTTTCCGCGAAAGCATATTCCCAGTCTTCCCATCACCAATATACCCTTCAACAACCTCCTCACTCTCGTCATTCGTCAACACCGGAATCCTCACAACCGTCCATTCAAGTCCGTTCTTGTCTCCATTCGCTCTCACCACCTCCCCAACAGCCCGAAAGTCCGCAAACGCCCTATATGCGAATGTGCGGACGAAGGTGACAAGTCCATAAGTGATCGGATTGAATTTGTCGTGCGGATCAGAGTAAGAAGCTGTACAGAGTACAATAAGACGTTTGACGGAATGCTTGGACATTAGACTTGTGAGAGATGTGTAGAATTTCGCGAATGGGCGGTCGGATGGATGGAAGGGTCCTGTCGGACCCAATGCTGAGAGAACGACATCGACGGGTTGGGAATCTTTCCTGTCGGTTGTAGTTTGGGGCCCACCCAACAAGGCGGTTTCTACTTCGCCGAGATCGGTTATTTGACCTCGGATGACGAAGATAGAGGGGTGCTGGGCCAAATCCTCCGGTATCTTTTGCGGAGATCGGACATAGAGGAATATAGTTGACGAAGGATACACCTCAAGAGTTTTTCGTACGAGTGCGATGCCCGACGGACCTGAGCTTCCAAAAATCAAAACTCGCATGTTGGCAAGTATGAGAAGAATGTATGACATCATCACATCCGGTATATTAGTAAAAATCAAATAATGTAAGATACCATGAAATATACACAACATCATGAATAATATATTAATCCACCTTACGAAGTAGTAGAAGAGCCTCTGTCCTGGACTTGCGAGTTTGCCCCAATCGACTCTCTGAGTTTCTGTTCATCCATAGCTTTCCTTCGTTGCTCACCACGGAGGAAGAAGATGAGTGACGAAAGTGATATCACGACAACTCCCATGAATATAAGGGAGCGTTTCATATTAAGAGGTGGTGAGGCATTGGGTCCAGCACGTAATGCACCGAAAACTTGGATGTTTGATAAGAACATGGACAGAACCACCATGAATCTGAAGCTCACCCAGAACAAACATAACTGTGAACAAGTTACCACTATACAACACAGGTACTTCAGTCACCCACCCTAAAGGACAGGAAATTGGAAAACTCACGCAAACCACACGAGAGCTGCGCTGCCATCCGTGTTCCTTGTTAACTCGCATGCAAGTTCCAATCCAACAGGCAGCATTGGTAATGAGCACACGCCAATGATGATGCAAATCACAAATAATGGTGCCACATTGTTAGGTCGGACTATCCCATTACATTCAGTTCAAGGCAAACAGATGATGTTCAGGATAAAATTACCTGCCCAAATCAAAGAAAACCATCCCAGAGCAGTGAGCGGCACAAATATTTTACATGCCCTTGCCAATTCATGTGTGAATACCCTATCGAAGAGCGGGGCAGTGATGATAGCAGCCAGGAGACCAATAAGCAACATAGCGGCCCCAGTCAAGCCGCTCACGACGTCAGAATAGCCGTAGGGTTGCTATGAAAGGGATTCAGAGACACTTGCAGAGGGAGAAAGAGACCATTTCTTACCAGAATCTGGGCAGAGAGGACGGAAAAGCCAGTTGATCTGTTTTGATGTGATGAATAATTTACAGGTTTTTGAAGTTCAACACTCACGCGCCCACTAGAACGCCAAAATTCAGGACAATGATTCCAAAGTCTATTCGTTCCCGTTTCGACATGTATACGACCGTTTCAACTGGTTGTCCAAGCAATGCACGAAGCAAAGAAGTGAGTGATTGGTGCTTTTTGGAGGCAGCATAAGCTATCGAAATGTATTATTTCGGATGAAAAGGAAGGTAAGGTAACAACGCACTGGGAGGAGTTGGAGGAGCTTCGCCGACAAGAAAGATGAGGGGTGTCACTGCAGTGGAGATGATAGCCAAGATTAGTATCTACGACGTTATAAAGTTAGAATGGATTCCAGAACAACAAGGGAGACAGATGGACTCACGGAACTCCTCGTACTGCCTAATAAAGGGCTCAAAAGTTGGCCGAGTGCGTTTCCAACCGGGTTGGCTTTAACCAGAATATTTGAACAAGATCAGGAATAATGGAGTTCTGCAAAGCTCACCAATCCCCACAATCATGGTTGCTGTCGTTCGCCCTTTCAAATCAAACCATTTTTCAGAGTAGGTTGGACCTAGGACTTGAGTTACACATTGGGGTATTGAGGAGATAATCTAATTTTGGGTAGCCATATCAGATCGTAATTAGTGCGTTGAATCAGGAAGCCTACGGAAGCGATGATCAGGAGGGCGTAAGAGCCTGAGGGGCCCAAAGATGGTGTCGTTCCAGCGGCTCTGAGCCAGGCGGAGAGAATGAGTGTTAATGCACCCAATGCACACTATTTCAAAGTCACTTTAAAGACTCCATAAACCAGGAAGTACATACACATTTACGGATGCCAAAGCGGAGGATGATGGGGGGGATAAGGAGAGCCCCGGGAAGATACGCAAGATTGACGACGATGCCTAACCAGTTGACTTGATCAAGTGTGATATCAAGCTCGGTGGAAGCTGGAGTTGAAGAGAGCGCTTAGAAAATACGGTTGTGCTGCTTGAAATGGAATTACCGTTATAAGCTATAGGACCGAACCATGGACCTGACATGCCAGCGACAATTCCAAGAATTACCTGGTATAACGGACGGTTCAGAATCAGAGACTGAACAAGAACTAAAGAAAATAATCACGAGCGCAACAAGGCCTGAAAACCTCGATTTGTACAACCGATAGCCCTCTGGTGGGCTCGGAGCACCTCCGAATTGCTCTCCTTCATGACTGGAAGGACCTGGCAAAGTGAAAGCAATGTCGTGTAGGTGAAATGTTTCAAAACCTTTATCCAGGGTATTCTCCAGGTATTTAGTGTCCTCGGTCGAAGCCTTGGAAACCATATCTAGTGATAAGAGGATTCCAGGTCGCGAATACGACTAGGACCAGCTGCAGGACGACACGAGGCAAAGAGTCGAACAGCAGCGAATAGCAGTGAACAGCTCTGGGTTGTGGCCGAAGTGGGAAAATTCCTGATTTGAAAAGCCATGTCAGGCAGTGACCTTGGTGACAAATGTTTTCCCTTCGATATCAAAGATATTGCACTACGGGAGCAGTGGGACCAGAGTTTCCGTAGATACAGTAACGGTAATGGAGAATTGAGAATTAATAAAACCGACTACGTTACATAAGAATTGAGATGTCCAAGATATGTCCGAGTCACGCTTCACCCACCACCATGAGCGAGTACTGGGTCTCAAAGAAAAAGTACTTCTGCAAGTACTGCGAAATCTATATAGCAGACGACGCACCTTCCCGACAACATCATGAGAATGGACTCAGACACAAAGGAAATGTTGAGAGGTTTATTCGAGGGATTTACAAAGCTGGGGAGAAGCAGAAGAAAGACAGGGAGGAAGAAAAACGGGAGATGAAGCGAGTCGAACAGGTACGTTATTGAATCTATACGACGTCGTACGCTAATATAGGCATGGTCCAGGCTGCTGCTATTGCATTTGCACAGGACGTTGGCGCAGGTATCGCCAAGCCCTCTGGCCCTGTCGCGTCCTCCAGCACACCAAGGAAACCACCTCCTAAGCCATCCAACCCATATGCAAATTACAGTACGGCGGCATCGCTTGGCTACACAGACCCAGACGCAGACAGGATCGCTGAGGAAATGAGAATTCGACAGACCCAAGGCGTTGCAGGAGATTGGGAGGTGGTAACATCGACGGCTCAAGAGTCGTCATCGAGCATAGCCCAGGACTCGGATACAACTGCGAGTACCACAGCCGACATGATTGCTGGGGCTGAGATACGGACGAAGAGAGAGGCGGAAGGTCCCCCAGTCGAAGAAGATATCCGGGCATTCAAATTGCGGAAAAAACAACTGACCGCAGGACTGGGCGAAATATATGATCCTGGCTTGATACCCGTTAAGAAAAAAGAGGAAATACAAGATACCCCTTTGCCAGCATCGTCATCATCGTTGAACACGGAAAGCGAACCTGTACCGAAGTGGACGCCAATTCAATTGGCGAAAAGACCTGACCACGATTCGCGTAATGGTGATCCTGTCACGACATTAAAGGAAGAAGAAGATACTTCGAAAGCCGACCCTTCTTCAAAATGGGCAAAAGCGAAATGGTCTGATCCAATACCAGACATTCCAGTAGCTGACCGTACTTCAGTGTTCGGTCTTAATTCGCAGGAACCTGATGTGCAGACTCCTGAAGGCGGAAAGGGGGAAATTAAGTTGGAGGAGCATGAGATGAAAGTGGAAGAAGACCCAGTTTCAAAGGACGCTGTACCCAATGATGGGGGTGTTGGTGGCGTCAAGTTCAAAAAGAGGAGGGCACCTGCCAATATAGGGAGAGGACGAAGGGAGGTCTAAGCAGCCATGGATGGTGTGTTTATCGTCTTTCCGTTCGTTGAGTCAAATTCATTCCTGCATGTCGTAGATGAATATGATTAATCATAGTGTCCGTTGACCTATTACTCTGCATGCCACCGTCCATCGCAATGAGCTCATTTGTCAAGCCAGCCATGGAAATATCAGTCATTCAAGGTTGGACGAGAAACCACTTCTGTCGGCTCGTGTTCCAGCCAAACTCCTTGTCCTGGGCAATAAAATTGACAATGGCCTCTTTCGGGTTCAACGTCCATGCCTTGCTGCATGTATTGGCCCAGCTCTCAAGTTCCCTCTCGATTTCAGCCGTGAAGCTATTATTCTAGAATCCTCATCTCATCTCATCACATTTCGTCATTGGAGCGAATTCAATTTGAGAAGGGGGTGATTACGGTTGAGTATACAATATGTGTACTGCCAGTGCGACAACTACTGCGACACATGGACGTTATTATGGTGAACACTGATGTACTTTTCGCTGTGGATCTCAGGAACCTTTTCCTCTTCATGGCGATTATTGCCCTCGAGTAGATTCACGCCGATTTTCGCATTGGGCCTCACCCACATACACTAATACGGATCACATCAGGAGGTGACGCCAGTTAAAAATATGCACATACCTCTCGACCCGAATCCCGACACCGTTGGCATGTAGGTTTGATACCGTCGCACTTGGTCTTCCTTTACACTACGATCAGGGTATTTAATATATAGTGGCTGGATAATCGACTAACCTTTTATGGCAGAGGCTACAGGCCGTATTGTAGTGCCCCCGCTTCCGGATGATGGTAATAGATTTGTCAGATGGGGTTGCCTTCATCGGTAAAAGTCAGAGAGAGGATTTGGCGTGGCTTGATATCGCGTCAGGCTAATGGAATCTACAGCACGACACTATTTAACTGGCAGGACCATTCATTATTCCGAGATTCTCCGATCTGCTACAAATCATTTGGGGACTCGTTATCGATAAAATTTATAGAAATCGTTCGAGTTCCTCGTGGAATGTTGTGAGAGCTGTGACGGAATTTCGGAATTGGTTTGTATGAACGGGTTGACACCGCTATGGAAACACGATACGGGCTCGGTATTGATTCGGAAAGCAAGAGAGTTGATCCGGAAGACGGGTAGACAATCATCTCTATGCTCTTACCTAGCCCTTTACCAATACTAACAGAGTCGTTTTCTTAGTTATTAGAATCTTCATAGTCGGTACCACTCAATATGCGCTAAGGTTTAATTTATTGCAAAAGATCCCAATGGTGGTGATCCAGTGGCAGGTTATCTACGGAATAGAGGAATTATTTGAGTTAAAACCTTCTTTTTTCATTTTTCTGTATTGGATTGTTCTTTGTTACACCTGATACTCTGCGCGGGAATAGGGGACTTTAGCGCCGGTGATGATCGCATGATTCGATCATTGGATCAATTGATTTGAAGTCGCCTTCGATGCTTGAGCGCTTGAGCAGCTGGAGAGTCGGCAAAAACACCCTGGAATAGTACAAACGTACGTCATACACACATCGTCTTCTGTTTCTCTTGGTGCAAGTTTACTTCTTCTTCCGCTAGGGCATTACGTTACTACATAGCTCCCCGCTGATAACATGGGAAGAGACTACGTAGATTCAGAGCATTTGGAGTGATAGGCCTGCGGACTCGGAATGGATGGTAACCCTTTTCGTTACCCCAAACTTTTTTTTCTGTGCAGAATAAAAGTGGCTGTGCTAAACTGCCACGCTCGCAACAGTTTCCGAGTCCGGCATGTACCAAGTCGTTCAAGATAACTTGAAAGGGGTACCAACATTGTCCTGCTTCGGGTCTAATTCCAACTTTCGTTCCTGAAACAGGGTCTACATAGCATCTTGCGGCTTGCCCAAAAAGTAATCAAAAGACGTACTATTGTCTCTATCATCCCACCTCGATTGTGCGTAGGTGACCCTGCCAGCACAAACGGAAGCCGATTCCCGACCGAAGCTGGTTCTGAGCTTCAAGTTTACGCCCCTAAAGCCTCCTGAATCCCAATGATTCGATGTGTTCAAAAGGTCCCAATGCTCAATTGCGAAGATTACGTCGTTGTGAATGGGATTTTTGGGGTGGTGAAACTAATGACGCACCCATTTCCAAACAAACGACGCTTGCACTGCTTGAAAGATCTTCCTTCGACCAATACCAATATGACGGTTGGGGACCGCGCCCCATTTCTAATCCAACATCTCGACAAACTTGTGCTGAGACGACCTGAATAGACTTGTTATGGATTTCGGCTACCTTTTCTTCGGCAATCTGGTTAAGTTAATCACATGGCAAGGACAAGTACTGGGTCCTGGAGCGGCTTGGGCTCACGACTTCAAAATTTGACACTCGGCGCCCGGAGACGACTCACCGATACTCATCTAATACCTGAAATCGGTGCAAGACTTGCATTGAAACGCCTCCGGACCTTGTTCAAAATTCTTCTGCGACTCATAATTCATCGCTTGACATTTGTGTAGTAATCGACGTCCATGTCTATCATGTCTGCAAACCTTACAGTGGTCCACAAGTCGAAGGACTATGTAATCAGTGAGGGCTGCGTGCGCAAGTGAATAGGTCTACAACTCAACCGCGTGCCACACCTCTTCCAAGTTCCCTCCGGACTGACAGCTTCCATTGATTTCTTCAGGAAAGCCTAAGGGTGAGCGACCCCGAAGCATGGCAGTGCCAGTGTCCGGAGCAAGTGCTGACACTCGAGAATGATCGCGAATCAGGTGTCAATTCAATAGAAAGGAAATATTCCCAAAACAAGAAGTTGTCCAAACCGAGTCAATTAACTCTGTATCCTTTGTAGCCTATGGGTTATGGGTTTCTACGGATTTTGTTCATGGCAAAGCAGGCTCACTCCAAGCTGCAAAAACCTCAGCCGATCAAGCGACCCGTGGACCATAGTTAGGTTACTTGGGCAAATTTAAACCTGATGTTCTGTGCAACCCGATGTCATGACTCATTATTGGTGAATCAGAAAGTGTATTAGCATGGCACTCGGACGGAATGGGTCAGGAAGGTGACGAGGCCCACATGCTAAACCAACGCCACTGTTCGGCCAGAGATTCCTAATTTCATATCTGATCATGACACCCCGTCCATTGTGTCAATGCTCGGAACGCCAATCCAACATGTCGGGCTCGTTCATACTTCCACCACCCCACACATATGGCCTGTTCCAGCACAACAAAGGATTGGTTGCCCTCTCCTAAGGAAACGCTCACTCCAACCCGGCACGCCTCACAGCAGTAATTACAATGTGCCTGTCCCGTCAATCCCATCTGGGTGATGGAAGAGTGTACCATCCGTGGCTCTGCGCATGCGGACACGGCAAGAAAATATCACTGGACCGGGCAACGGGAATGTCACGATGTACGAAGGTCGTGGCGGGTTGCTATCCTGTTCCATCGCCGAAAGTAAAGCTAAAGGTTAGTAAATCAAAGGCTTTTCACCTAGCACCGAAATATAACAATGCAAACAACTCTTTATCATCAGCAGCCAGGCTGAAACGCGTCGAAAGATCGCGTAATCGGCGGGCTCCTTACAGGGTCGACAAAGACCATGAAGGAGCACAAAAAAGGAAACACTGCGTCCCCCTATCCGAGACACCCGGATATGAGAGATTTGGGCATGACGACAACGCGCCTAAAAGTGCTACCAAGTAAGTCCTTCACGGTTGCCTGATCCACAAACATCAGGAAAAAGAAACCTCACCAGTCGTCCTGCTGCCCAGCCCGTTGCTGGTCCGATCGGACTCTGGTAGCCGCTGCACCAACTCACCATTCACAAGGACCGAAGAGACCACCATCACCACCTACAACCTTGAAAAACTTCCACTGGGACCATAGCTGTGCCAAGTCCAATGCAACAACGAACATCCGTCGTCTGATACGGTCGTCAGGCTAGATTGAAGACACGAGGAAGTATGTTTACGAAATGCGAAGGTATAATAGGGGGCTTGAGTGACAAAATAGAAACTGCCCTTTGGCCCATGGTTACAATGACCGATCTTTGAAATAAATGTGTCGATTGATGATGGCGAGATGAAACTGGCATCGGATTTTCGGGCCGTTACAGTCATTCCTTCAAGTAAGTTGTTCAAATCGCAGTCAATCGAAGAATACCGGTACCTTACGAGTCACGACAGGGGACAATTTGCATACAAGAGTAGCCAAGGAGGTTTTGTTTGAATCTTGATCACCCTCATACTTAGAAGAGAATCACTAGAAGAACATGGTTACTTGATGTCTGGTGCAGAGGGTTGATCGTGGAATGGTTGGTGAAATGGCATTAATGTCATCCGGAAGATGTGGTAGCTGGAAAGTTATCATCATCTTCCGAAGTCCCGAAACTGAGCTTAAGAAGATTTCAGATTCTGAACTAGTCCTGATGCAGGAAAATAAAGCTACATCACAGGTTTAAAAAAATCACAACAAAAGATTTTATAATGTTTCTAAGGGATCTGAATGTCTAAAAAAATGGAGTTGCAGATTATTTCTAAGGAATTGAACTGTAAAAATGCATGAACAAGATAATTCAATGTCACGTAATGTTGCGAGGCGAAAAAAAGTGTGGAAAGAAAGATTGCAAAGTAATATACAGTGAGTGTGTGGGTTGAACATCTGAACTCTAAATGGTTAAGGAGTGATTAATAAAATGTGATGAATAAAATACTAAGTTACCAACGATCGAGGGTTTTTTTAAGTTCAGCGCGGTGGGCCGTCACGGTCCTCGTTTTCCTCCTGAATGTCTTCGTGTACTCTCAAGGATGGATTCCTTGATACGATCCCGCCGACATGATTCCCCCCAGTTTCCGAAGATGATGCCGCAGAGTTTCTGTGACCTTGGCCTGTTGACTGCTCGAGACTGGAAACCATAGGAGACGTAGGTTGGCTCTCGTGGACACTCCACCTGCTGGGCAGCTCGCTTCCGTATGTCGTCGTCCTCGACGATGGAGAAATGGTGAGTGGTTCTGAATTGCTCACAGTCGTTTCCGTCGGTGAAAAGGTATGTGGTTGAAAAAAGGCAGGATCTAAAGGAACGTTGTGATCTGGCGTGGGGTTGTTTGGCCGTGAGTTACTTGTTGGCTGTGTCTCTCCTTCATCGTCATGTCGGAAGTTGCTTGGGCTAGAATTGGCAATGTTTGAAGCAGTCTGGGATTTCTCTTGACTGGATACGCTACTGCCATGACCTTTCTCGACCATCGAAGGCTGAGAGGATGTGGTGATTTCCGAGGAAGTGACGGACCTCGAGGGTTGCCGGATGGAGAGATAAATATTCCATGCAATGTTGACGATGACCATCAAGACCGACGCTAACCAAACCAGGCAAATGACAATCCCAATGACCACACGTGGAATCGCCATGACCTGGAGATTTTCCAAAAACGCAATCATCATGATAGTACAGACGAAGCGCGTGAATGCCAAATACGTTGAGAACACATGAGAAGCTCGAGACCAGGATGGTTTCAGGACAAAATGAGACAATACAAGGCCGATTTCTACGATAATCATGAAGGCCAGTTGTGCAGGTCCGGAATTTTTGGCGAAAGCGATGAGGATGGAGCGAAGAAAGACGGCAGCGAGTATGGGAGTGAAATACCAGTACCTGTCTTGACGGTATTGAACATACAGGCTTGAAAAACGAGAGAGATGATGTGAAGGGCGAAAGAGTGCGGACGGCGAATCAGTGCGTGCAAGTTGGTAAGTCCGGAAAGAGGGATAAATGATGGCAGCAGATATGACGAAGAGGGATATGATGGAGAGGAGAGTTGCAAGCCAAGAATCTTTAAGCGTCCATTGGTAGAAGATGAAAACTAGTAAAGGAGTGACAAGCCCTAGAGCCTAGATAGCGCCTGTCAGAAAGTGGCTGATAACAAAACATTCTGCTTACCATGCGAAAGTACCATGAAATGACAAAGGATGAATAATCGAACTCGGATAGTTGTGCTCCGCGGAAGATTTTAAATTGTTTCCGTCGTATCACCAACACAATCGCGTAACCTAATGCGACGACCACCAAAGAAATTGCCAATAGGCAGAGAGTGATTATGAAGACTGTCATAAAAGCGTTGGCGGTCGCGATCCCAAGTAAGTTTACGTAAATCGGAACTCCGGCCTGAAGAACGGTTGGAGAGTTGGCTGTGACTATCTGGACTTCTCCCTTGATAGTCTCGCGCCCGATTGCTCGCACGGAATATATTGTCGCAGCTCGCAATTTGGCGGCAACATTGTTGTATGGGCTAAGATTGCGATTGACGAAACCGACTGCGTCGCCAGCGCTAATGTCAGATATCTTTCCCCCAGTCAAATGTCGCATTCGCGCAATCGCGCTCTGTACTGGAGAGTCTGCAGATGATATAAGACCCAATGCCCAGGCAAAGTTGAGTGTGAAGGCGCGATAAATCGAAGGGTAGTTGAGGTTGAGTAAGGTGCTGGTTGCGATGTATTGATAAAGGTAGATGAGCTCGAGAAAACGAAAGGGAAGGATAGCGTTTGGCGAAGAAACGGAGAGGGCTCCAGCCGCCAGGAGAGCGAACAGAGCTAAAACGGCTGTGGTCCATGACACGGCTCCTTGATGAGTAGACCAACCATTGGCTAGGGTAGCTTGAACGCAGGCTTTGACTTTTCCAGTATGAACTTCAGTAAGAGTCAACTGGGCGAAGCCCTCCAGGTCCGGGATCCTGAACGCGATGCTGGGAATTTTTTGGGCGATATTTAGGGAAGATGGGAGTTGGAGGGAGTCTGCACCAGTGAAGTTATACATAGGAAGAGGACACAGAGAACCCTTCAAGATATTGCATAAATCAATGGTCATGTTGAATGGCTTGGTGCCGTAGACGTTGAAGAATATGTTTGCGGTAACATTGATGTTGGCTTCCTGAAGACTAGTGAGCAGTGGGGCATATGGAGAAAGCAGTGGTACACACGACACTGGAAGCAGAAACATTGAAGGAAACCGAAGAGTTTGAAGGGAAGTAGGCAACCTCGAATCGTTGAATGAGAAGGGTCTCGGGCGGGGAGCAGTAAGTTACGGATGACGTAACTTTGGATATTCAGAGACATCATCTCAAACACGGTGTGGACTCACATAAAGACTCTTCTCTAGCCTGGGCCAGGGTTGTAAGAACGAGCGAAATAAGAATGGCTCGCGGCCAGGCGAGAAAAGAAAACATGAAAGCGGAAATCAAGGGAGTGAACCAGGCAGACACTGGGCCATTCTTATACAACATTGTACTCGTGCGGAGTGGGAAGACTATTGTTCTTTCTTTGCTCGCTTTGTAGTTCTCGACAGTGATGCAACGGGGCAGAGAGCGTGGACTCAGCGAGGCACCATCCATGAAACGCTTGACGGAGCGAGTAGTTGGATGTGGTTGTGTATTTTGGTAGCCATCGGCGGCGTGGCGGCATCAGTCATAATATTAACAGCGGAATGAGTTTCCAACGGGAAAGACACAACAAACGCCTTCCAAGGCCTAGGGCTGTGTATAGCAACGTAGGAGGAGTACTTACCGTCGTTGACTTCCTTTGTCACACGATTGTTACTGTGTTTCCGGAAGATCCCGGTTCTCTGTCGTCGTTTACCTCAATGTTGGTTGCACGCTCAGTATCTGCTGTCCCCCGCCTGGGTCGCAGGGCGGCTTCTGCTATTGCCACAAAATACTCAAAGGCCCTCTTCAACGCCTCTCTCGCAAAGTCTCCACAGACTCTCGCAAAGGTCCACACCGACCTCTCCTCTGTCACCGCCGCTATCAAAAAGAACCCAGACATGTCGTCTTTTGTCCATAACCCCACCTTGTCCCTCAAGGAACGCAATAAAGGCCTCCAGTTCATTTTCGCCAAGGTCGAGGGTGCAGGTCCTAAGAAGGAACCTCTTTCCGATATCACGAAGAACTTGTTCGTGGTGTTGTCCGAGAATGGAAGGCTGGGTGAGACGGAAGGCGTTATCGAAGACTTCAATGAACTCGTTGCTCAACACAAGGGAGAATTGAAAGTGACCGTCACTTCGGCATCTCCACTCCCCAAAGATATTCTGTCCCGCCTGGAAGTGTCACTGAAGCAGTCACAAACAGCCAAGGCCGGCAAGTCGTTGACATTAACCAACAAGGTCCGTAGCTTTTTGTGTCCTCCGTTTCCATCTGAATACTAATCCAGGTCAACCCCTCCGTCTTGGGAGGCATCATTGTCGATTTCGGTGACAAAACTATCGACTTGAGTGTCCAATCACGCGTAACAAAGCTCAACAATGTCTTGACGCGTAAGTATATATTTCCGATGAAAATTTACTCCTTCTCTGATGTGACTCTTGACTCTAGAATCGGTCTAAAGTCGCAACGCAATGTAATTATCTAGATGTTGCCACTACGTCTGCACCCCAGGATCTTAGATTGTCCAAATAATATTGAAACTCATACCCGCATTATTTGTTCACCCTTGAAATTCTCCAGGTGATCCTTTTCTTTGAATAGAGGAAGATAATCCGTTCTTGGTGTATAGGGAGCTAATATGCACTGGAAAAATACCAGCACTTTTCGACTGTCAATATTATCTTGTTCTTCAGACGAAAGGTTTTGAGCGATCACATTCATGATCAAGTCAATTGTGCTCCATCAATAGACTAGTGGCCGAGTCCCTTTAGGCAGTCACAGAGACCCGACATGTACACTTTATTTTAAGTGGTTTTGAACAGTATGCGGTTGTAAATAAAATTGCAGGCAAAGTTTTGACAGCTACTCATCTTTGATCATTTTCGTCTGATTTTCGTTGAAAGACCATGGGACTTCTTTTTTTGCCTTGGAAGTCGAAGTCCTTGTGTAAGTTGTATTTAAAAAGCAGTCTCTGGTAGTCAACATGTCCGTGCAACATCTAGTATTCAGAATAACGAGGCCAATCCACAGATAATTCAGGAATGAAACTGAGTGATCGCTGATAATCTTTACGATGTGGTCTGAAAGAGGACAATAACCCGATACACAGCATAATAGATGTCCAGATGACATATTGAGTACACAGCCATAACTTCTCGACGGCACGTAAAAGTCGAGGTCAGTGGGAAGGAAGCTGTCAATGCACAAGAACTGCACCCACTGATATCATAGCTCGCAAGCTGCTGGTTGAAAGGGAGAGATAATTTCTCCTTCCGGATCCAAGGTGAGAGTCTCTGAATCCTGTTCTTCCACTCCTGAAGAATATGATAAAATTCCGCTTCCAAAAAGTAAGATACAGTATTCCTGGCCCAAAAACGTAGCTGCCAAAAGACATGGCAACTCGACGATATCATTATCACAAGAATTCGTCGAGATACAACGTTCATGTCACACGAGATCTACGATCAAGCGAGGTGAGTCTTTCCCCTTCGGGGACTCGGAATAGATCAAATGACTAAATTTATCTCGTAAAGCGTCCACGTTGGACACTAGAATCCATATGCACAAACGTACATAGGAGGCCTTGACCCACAAAAGCCTTTCTAACCTATTGTCATTATCGTATACTTCGATGTATAACAATTTGTAGTCGAAAAAAAATGAGCGGTTTCTTATTTCGACCAACCCTCATGATATATTGCAACTCGAGAGAGAAATAGAATCATTCAACTTCGGGGTCAAAAAAGACAAGTCATACCCGAGAAACTCAGTGGCGGATAATCAGAATTCTACCTCAATTCTCCACGCGATGTAGGACTGTCGGAAGAGGTTGCGCTGCTGAGCCTATGGCAATCTTGCCGCTGCAAACGCCTATGTTCCGAGAGTAAAGAACCCCGACATTTCCTGGATCGGAAACGACGATCTGCCTCTAATAAAAGGGGGACAGGAACAGAATATTCCTTTGGTCAGGTCGCTTTGACGAGTGATTGAAGTTATAAAAATCATCGTTTACGTGCCCATGTGTTCCTCTCACGTCCGGGTCCCCCAGCAGCATTTGGGCTCATCCTTCCCTCTCTTTCGGATGGTGATTAATCCCCTCTTTCGGGTGCCATGTATCCTGGTAGCCATGGTGGGCCTTAATACGACTGTGACGCCGCCTCATCCGCCTCCCGACTTAGAAGAGGTCGTGCCTTCTATAAACCTGGAGAGCGTACTCAAGCAAAGATTTGCACCATTGATGGTCAAGGTATGCTCCCATTATTTGTGGTTTATTCCAAGCATTGACTTCCCGCGAAATACCAGACTATTTCATGGGGTTTCGCACTCGCTGAAGTCGCCGTCATCCTCGCATCCAATTTTCAGGAATACCAAGTGTCAAAAATAATTTTGTCCAAGCTCGTCTTCTCGGGGAACCCAGAAAACATACGGATGACAAAGTGGGTGGTCGTCGGGACGTCGTTGGCGACGATTGGAGGATTCATCAGATGGGCATGTTATTGCGCACTTGGCCGCCTCTTCACTTTCGAGATGAGCATTCGTGACGACCATGTGTTGGTCACTAATGGACCCTACGCATGGGTCAGGCACCCTGGATACACTGGAGTCCTCTCCACCTTTATTGGCCTGGGAATCTGGCATGCTACCAAGGTGAGTAACGATCACCGAGCGACACTTCGGACGCAGCACGTACTAAGATTTATGTAAGGGATCTTATGCGAGAGAGTGTGGGGTTTTCGACAGTTATATAGGACGAGGAGCAGCTCTAATCCATATTTCACTTGTGACAACAATCATATCGGGGTTATTGGCGCGTATGTCGAAGGAAGACAACGCGCTGAGGAAGGAATTTGGTAAAAAGTGGGATGAATGGGCAGAGCGAGTCCCATATAGGTTAATTCCTTGGGTGTATTGAACCTCCTAACCGGCGATTCAAGCAGAACGCGTTAACGTGCTTTCTGTTTTTATGTTATTAAATTTGAATGTAATAGAGAGAAGTGATACCTGAAGAACATGTTCTGAGTCATTCATGTTCGAAGAGTTGCGATACTTCTATAAATAGAAAATATCCATATATGGGTCGCCGATCATGCACTTCGTTCTTCGTCATCAGAGAGGCTGAGGCTGTTGTTTCATCAAGTAGCAAAGGAGGTAGTAGATAAGGGTTTGAAATTAACCCATAAGTTCATGAATCATTGTCAAGCAGGTTTATAAATAAAATCTACATCGTTGAGTAAGAAAAACAATTGGTATGCAAGTACTACACATTATCTACAAATTATATAATTGTACAAAACCTACAGACAACCAAAATGATTCTGTCCCCAGACCAAACGTGGTGATCTCAGAAACATCAAATGCTTGACTGAGGTATCGTGATATTCAGAATACCATGATTACGGGAATCAACCTCACAGGGTAGTCCTAATCTGTATCGGGCACATGAGAATGAGACGGCGAAATAAGCTTTATTGTACCAACCTCTGCATCTCGCGTTGCACAGCTGGTTTCAGGGTTGGTTGTTGATTAACGGAATGAAGACCTTTACCAACAATGACGCGAACGATAGATTTTCCTTCACTGCTGGCTTTGACGATCGTTCTTTCGATGCGATCCAATGCTTCACGCGGTCTTAGACCATGCACATCGATCTTGTTAGATATCTCAACTGTGTTGCGTGCTTCGTGATCTTAATATTAGTGCATCAATGAAAAAATAGGTCGGAAAACCTACCGGCGTAATAACGTCTGTCAGCCTTTTTATGCAACTTCTGTGTTTCAAGATCAAGGTCCCGAACTTTTACCTTCAATGAAAGGGCTTCTATCGGCTTCCCTGCCACCTCTGCCCTCCTTCGTTGTTCCTCTATCTGTACCTTGGCCCTTTCAATTTCACGAGCCTTTTGACGCAATTCATCCCCTCTACCAAATAGTTTGTTGGGTATTCGTGTTGAGAGAACGGAGATATCGCTTAAGCCAGAATGACTGGATATCGACGGGGATGGTGGGGATTCGGGCGGTGGTATTGACCTTCTGATCAAGGGACCAGAGGGAGGTAAAGGTGGATGAAGGAGTATGTTTTGAGACAAGGAGCCAGGAATTGCGAGATCTTCAATAGTTGCAGATTGAGGTTCGTCTCGTGTTGGTGTGGCATCTCTGCTTAATTCAGATTGACTGTCCAGACCTGATTTGACGTCGAGGGTCAGAGGGGATAACATATCTTCTGGAGGTCGCTCTCGCTGTGGCGTTTGCAGTGGATCGGCGTCGTGATCGGCGTCTGTATTCCATAGCAAACCTTTGGAAGCAAGAGGGGTGCGCAGCATATCACCGTCATCGTCGGCAACCACGGACTCAATATCTTCTTCCACGTTGGCTGGATGCGGAGGAATTGGCTCTTGGGGAGAAGAGTCTTGCTGTCGTATTCGAATTGGGACAGGTAAGGGCGGTGGCCCAGGAGGAGAATTGGTGGGGGAGAATGGGCGGGCAAAGATGATGTCAGCATCAGAGGTGTTTGAAAACCATTGATTCAAGTTGCTGGGAAGCAAGCGACGCATATCGGCGTTGGGGACCGGAAGGGGGGCAGTTATTGTACTTGCGGACATGTGTCCAGGCTGGGGATCTGAAGGAGCACTCGTCTCATGACCCCGGTTTTGTGCTTCAGTAGGTGGGCTACCGCCCTCGGAGGATGAAATTTCTGGTATCGTATATAGGTGACGTTCGAAACGTGATTTCGGATCGTTCTTGGATTCATTGGCGTTGTCCATCTGACCATCTGAAGCAACAGCGCTCAGAGCACTTTCTGGAGGGGTGGGAAAAGGTACGGGAACTGGAGGCGGAGAACCCGATTCAAGAATAGCAGCAATGCCTGAATGTGGTCGAACAGGAAGAGCGTCTGGATCAGTCGGAATTGCTTCTGGTTTCTCGATGACAGAAACTTGGACTGGTTTTGGAGGAGGGGAGTAGATTGCTGAAATGTCTGGTTCTTGCAACCAAAAGCTGGGAGGTGTGGGGGGCTCAAATAGTGGGGTGGATGCGATGGGCTCTTGACGGAGAGGTGCAGGGGTAGATGTCACGGGCAGAAGATCGGGCGGTCGGTATGCACGGATTCTGGGAGGGAGTGGTGTCGAGAGAATTGGGACGGATAAAGGTTCTGCACGAGCTGGCTTGTGTCGCCGTTCCTTCTCTCGTTCTCGTTCTTTCTTGATCTCAGAACGGAGAATGGCATACGGTACAACTGACTCGGAAACAGCGGCCCCTAGGCCACTGCAAAGGATGACCATGACCATTCGTTGAACATCCTTTGAGACGAGCAGATCGATTACAAGGCGCAGTCCAAACGCAAGAAAATGATCAAACTTTGGAGATTCGGAACGACCAGAAACTTGATGAACGACGACACCTTCCCACATGCCCAGCAGGGTGGTGGTTAGTTTGTTTGAATTCCCTTCATCTGTAGCAGAGGAGAGGAAGAAGCGCAATCCAAGACCAGCTACGATTGAGAGGACAACCTCCATTGCCATGAAAGAGATTGCACTATGAGCCTATTTTTTTTCTGGGAGGGACATCGCAATGGGGTGGGAGCACGATGAAACTGCGTGTGGTGGTTGCTGCTTTAATTGAGCTGCCGCGTGTACTTGCCCAAAATGAAGCACACGACGAAACAACTGTATGCCTCGTGTTCACAATTAGTGGCCAGAGGCGGCCGACGCAATCTATAAACCAATAATATTTTAGTTGGCTCAACACTTGAAGGAGTGGAACTTAAGTACATGGTGGTATAACGGTGTCGGAGTTCTAAATCCCAACTTGTTGCCATGATGCCACAACCCACCTCATTCCATCTCTACCTAACCCCCAGGGCCCCATCCCCCGTCAGTTGCAATGGACGGATCTCCAGTGCCAATTACGATGTCGCAACCCATCCAGGAACCGAAAAGCTTTCTTTGGTTTCGTCCAAGCGTTACTTGTTCCCTTTCGAGATTTTATCAGTTCTGCAATCAGTTCGTCAAAAGCCTTGAACAAAATAATCGAAATCTTCAATTTAGACGTCCAAAGTGTCTTTCTGGGTACACGCTTTTTCTGTAGAAGACTCTTCTTTCTTGCACTCCCACCCTCGATGGACAATGCCCCGTGCGAACTGACGGCTACGAACTCGATCGACACTATTTCGTGTTGATCTCAGAACTTGAACTATGTCAAATCTTGATAGACGTGGAAAGTGAGACCTTGTTTATTCCCTTATGACAACGAAGCCGTGCTGAGCTCATTCGAAACACTCGTCTCAGGCGAACCGCCCTCATGACAGGGGCATCGTCTGGCATCTAAAATTTCTGAGGCCCTGCACGGACTTACGGCCATAACGATTCGCTGCCGTTTCTTCCTGTCGTCGCCGAACGCCGATTACGCCTGTGTGATGACGTTCTCACAGAATCGGAAATGGGGGGATGTATTGCTACACAGGTGTGAAGATGTTTATATATTTCTAGATGTGTATAACCGGTAGAGGCAATCGGTGTGATAGTAGCCCAGAGTTGAAATCATTTGTTGCTCATACTCGGTGGGCAGGGACCGCGAAACCATTGAATGTCAAGTAGTTGGACACTGCTACAAGTTGTCCGAGCGGCGCGAAGAAATATGGAAAGCAATGGCTGATGTTTCGAGGGTGCACAATCGTGCCTTACCATAATTTCCCCGTGTATATATGCAGAACCATGTGGGTATTATTCAAATTGTTCCGAAGTAATTTACCGTCGTGATTCCAAAAAGCTGACAGGTGACTCCTGTTTGGTCGCGCCGGTCACGTGATCGCGTCACGACGCGTTCATGTTCAGATTTTGATCAGTTAGAACGTACACAACAATGGCCTCGCGACGGAAACCTGTATCACAGAACAGAGACTCTCAATACTCAGAATCAGTGGATCCGTTATTGACTCGATATAGTGCCTCCCTGGCGGAGTCAGAGAATGGGGATCCTTTTGCCGAAGTGTCCTCAGCAGTGGAAAGTGCTGACACAACTTCTCAGCCTTACTCGCGTACGTCGACAGCATCCTACAGGCCATACAAATCCGGGCAATATCTGGAGCCTATTATCACTGGTGAAACTCTACAACTGGCTTCAGAAATACAATCGGCGCCTTCTCCAGAGTATCTCGACCCGAATGCACTATCAACTCCAGTGACAGTCACGCCAACCGATTACTATTACCACCCCAACAACTCCTATTCATCATACTCGCATACCATCTCAGTTGGCCCAGAGGTCGAGCATTTTCGCCATGATACCGAAGCCTACGCATCGGGTTTGAATTCCGGCTCAACCTATCACCCGCCAAGATCACGCTCACCAACCCCTGCTGTGGATGAAGAAGATTACTATGTTGTCGATAATGGCTCCATCCACTATGTTAGCCACCCGTACTCTTCGCCAGAAAAGCCGGCTCTGCAGTATGATTACCAAGAGAAATATTCAGAACGAGGTTACCTTACGAACGGACAGTCGGTCGTTTTCGATCCTCAACCAGAAACGCCAACTTCGACTCTGAACTCCCTCCCTCCAGAAACCCCCCTAGAAACTCGCCACTTCGGACCAGCTCCAACAGGCAGAGCCGTGCGAAGACATAAAACCAAACGGCGAGTACAATTGACAAATGGAAATTTGGTTGTCGACTTGCAAGTGCCTCCAAAGCTGGTCTTGCCTTGGCGTGGCAACTCCGAAATGACGGAGACACGCTACACTGCGGTTACTTGTGACCCCGACGATTTCGAGAAGAAAGGTTTTTTCTTGAGACAAAATGAGTCCGGTAGGAGAACTGAATTATTTATTGTGATAACAATGTATAATGTCGGTCGTTTTTCATCCCGCCACATCGTTCTTGCTGATCATCTTCATGTCTGCAGGAGGACGAGGTATTATTTTGTAGGACCATCTATGGTGTAATGCGCAATATTTCTCATCTATGTACAAGAAAGAGCTCGCGCTTTTGGGGACCTAACGCTTGGGAGAAGGTACAAGTTGGACAAATACTCTGCGATTATCGTCCTCATCATTCCTACAGGTGGTCGTTTGTATCGTCGCCGATGGAAGGAAGAAAATCCATCCTCGTGTACTAGATTGTCTTACCATTTTGGGTGTATACCAGCCAGGAGACCACATGAAGCGGAGTGTCAACGGAAAAGAAGTAACGGCACACTTGTTCGAATATACTACCTCTTTCGCCCTCGATCCCGACTTGCACTTCAAGTTCCCAGACAAGGGTATCGTACCAACTCAAATTATCTTTTGTCTCAAGGAGAAGAATCAAAAGAAGATTAACAGTCACCGGTGGTTTTTTAACGCCTTCGCTCCGTTATTACAGGTGACTATCACTTTCCATCATATGTATGATTTTTTAATTGTTGGGTATAGCCAAATGTCTGCATTCTGATTGACGTTGGAACAAGACCCAGTAGCACTAGTCTCTACAGACTATGGAAGACATTTGACGTTAACTCCAATGTGGCCGGGGCATGTGGCGAGATTGCCGCCTATAAAGGCAAAAATTGGTCTGAGCTTTTGAACCCACTCGGTCTGTAGTTGTTTTTTTTGCCCATTTTTCGTGACTGAAGTTTATATGACAGTGGCTGCACAAAATTTCGAATACAAGATCAGCTGTATTCTTGACAAACCAACGGAATCTTTATTTGGATACATCAGCGTTCTGGTATGCCGTAAATCCATCTTGACGTTATGTGGAGATTGACGCAATGCACTTGCAGCCTGGAGCATTTTCTGCTTACCGGTGAATTTCATCTGAGTATACACCAAGCCTAGCCTGTTGACTAGAATTTATAGGTATATTGCTTTGCAGAATGATGAGAGTGGTGTTGGACCCCTAGCGTCCTATTTCAAAGGCGAGGTTCTACACGGTCGTGATACAGACATTTTCACCTCAAATATGTGTACGTGCTTTCTAACATCTAAGTCTCATTAACTCACATGTCCGCAGATCTTGCCGAAGATGTAAGAACACCGCTTGCTTCATTTCGGTATATCGTTTTTCTAATACAATTTTAAAGCGTATTCTATGTTTCGAACTGGTCGCAAAAGCCAACTGCAACTGGTTCGCACTCTTTTTTTTTATGAGTGCCTTCAATTCCTAATTATACTTTCTAGGGTTCTCAAATACGTCAAAGGTGCTGTCGGAGAGACCGACGTACCAGATGCGTTTCCGGAGTTCATCTCTCAGCGTCGTCGTTGGCTGAACGGCTCGTTATTCGCTGCAACGTATGCTATTGCTCACATCGGACAAATTCTTCGTTCCGGCCACAGTTTTGGACGCAAAATATTTCTAACCATTGAAACGATCTACAATGTTATCAACCTCATTTTCTCTTGGTTTAGTATTGTAAGCACTGCATTGTGGTAGGCCCAAACTGTCTACTTACGCTATCTTTTCTTTCAAGGGAAACTTCTACATATTCTTTGTAAGCTTAACTTCTTTTGCTCAGTCACTTCTCTGAATAGATGCATAGGTTGTTCTCACAACCTCGTTGGAGGACCCGTCATTCGGTGTTAATGGAATTGGATATTTCAATGCATTCACTCAAGTATGTCAACAATAGGAAAATCCATTGATGGTTCTCAAATCTTGTTAGTTCATTATGGCAGCTATAATTGTGTCGTGTTTCCTCTTTTCGATGGGCATCAAACCTGCAGCGTAAGTTGTCTGTGCAGATCTTGGCCATCATAGAAACTGATTCTCTGATACTAGTGCCAAGTTGAAGTACAAGATAATTGCCGTGGTTTTAAGCATCCTGACGCTTTACATGGGGGTTGCATCCATATTTTGCGCAATACAGGCCGGAAAACAGGGAGGGACTGCGAATTCTGTGATGCTTTTTAGTGTCGCCATCATATATGGACGTACGTTCTTCGCTTCGTGAATTACAGGTTTTTTTTCTCAGCTGCTTTTCAAGTGTATGCGTTTAGTAGCTTACTGGCTTTCGATCCTTGGCATATGTTCACCAGCTTCATTCCTTATATTCTCCTTTCGCCTACATACATCAACGTGCTGAACATGTGGGTCAACCTTTCATTAATTTCCTTGTCCGACTAAAGATTTTGGTGCAGATATGCATTTTCGAATCTTGATGATGTAAGTCTTACGCCCCTTCTTTTGTAGGGACGAGTTTAAACGAATTTATAACAGATTTCCTGGGGAACTAAACAGGACGCTATCCCGGATTCTGACCTGAGTGCTGCTGTACAAGACAGCCAATCTCACGTCGACGTCGAAATGCCAGCAGAGGCTGCAGATATGAATGGTATTTATGAAGAATCCTTGGCGAACCTTCGGGACAGAATTCCTGTCGGCCACGGAAATTCCAAGAAGGTTGAACAGACCATTGCAGAAAAAGAACAAGCTGCGAAATTGTACTATTCTGCTGTTAAAACGAATGTCCTACTGGCTTGGGTCTTGTCAAATGTGAGGTTTTCGCTATATCTTAAGATTTTGAAACTTGAACTCGATTTCTTTGTTAGGGACTGCTTGTCTTCAGTATCCTGAGTGGGCTTCATGTCCAGGATGCTTTTGGACGGGACGAAGGTTTGACAAAAATTAAGGGGTATCTCGTCTTTATTCTGGCCTTCACAGCGCTATCGAACTGTGTAGTGCGTCTATTTCTCCTCCGTAAAAAAAAATGGTCTGATGACTTTCTGCAGAGATTTATAGGCTCTACATTATATTTGATCGCTAGATTGATCACTGGGTGATATTTTGGGACTTCTTTGCATCTTTTGCTATGGATAGTTTTCTTCATGGACTCGACATACAAATATATGTTCTATGCGTATTTTATATTTATGACAACGCAAATCCGGGCCCTTTGGTTCGCTCTCAGCCTTCAGGGAGATATGAACTCAGGGCGTAACAATAGACTGCGGCCGAAGCGAATTCGGCCCGGAATCGTTTGTAACCAACCACCACGATGTATGAGTCCCCCCTTCCGACAAGCGATGACAATGACCAAGGCCCAACCCAACTGGATGATATTCTGGCGGTCAAACTAGAACTTGAAATAACAAATGAGAGATTACAGCAATACAACGACATTAGTAAGGTTTTCTCTTCATGCAAGCAGACCCATAGCTTCTTTACGCTGATCACTAGTTATCTCTCAGGCCAATGAATTGAAAATACTTCGCAGCGTTCTATGTACAGGTTGCAAACGGAAACTTGTCGAGGCGACTATCATGTCTTCCCGCAAAGAGACTGACCATCAACTCTTTCTGCGTCCATCAATGAAAGATCCCCCCTCATTGAAACGCGCATCTCCTATTCAGGCCATCCCCACTCCTTTTGCTGTTGTGGGGCCAACTCGTGCTGGTTTGAATTCTTCTCCACAACGCAACGCCGCGTCGGTATCACGACCCAGCCCCCCATCCAGACCAACGCGTACAGAAACGCCTCCCAAATTGGCTTTACTTCCTTCTTATGTGTCTCCAAGAACTGGAGCAGTTTCCTCGAGTGACAGTGCAGGCGCAGAAGCCTCGTGGTCGGTTATACATGGTTCAAACCCCCGTACTTCCAAACAGTTTCGTCCCCCATCCAAGCTACCAAGGAAATCCGCTTTGCATCGTGTTGAACCATCCCAAAAAAAAAGAATAAACGATACAGTACCTTCAATGCCGCTTCCCACCTCCACACTGATCAGTTCCCCGTCAGTAGCACCAGAGACAAGTAACGACTATGATTCAGAGTCACCTTGGTCGCTTACGCACAGTTCGGATGCCATGACTTCAACCTCACCAACCGACCTCCTCACTTTCCCATTAAACACCTCTCCGTCTGAATTAAGCAACGACAATCGAGATTTAGAGTCCCCGTGGTCGGTTACGCGAAGTTCAAATGATAGGCAGGCTCTTAACATCACGTTTGAGCGCGCCTTTTCTCATAACGACAGAGTTAACTGTGTGAAATTCAGCAAGGATGGCAGATATATTGCTGTCGGTTTATCAGGTGGGGAATCCAATAAATGGAATGGGAAGGTAGTCGTCTATAGTACAGAAACTGGGATAGAGCGCTGGTCAGTTCTCTACTCTCAGTCCTATTCCATATTTTTTAATCCCTTCTTCGTAGTCAACTGGTAGAATATACCAGCGAAGAAAAAAAGCCAGGTGTTGATGCTGTGTGTTTCAGCCCGAACGGCAAACAGCTTGCCATCGGACACAAGGATGGACATATTGCTGTAAATCCTACTCTCTTATCCCCTCTCTCCCCTGACCGGAGTTACAGCTATGGTTAATTGACGCGAAACGAGTACGGAATATGTTCAGAGGCGGTCAACTATCTGTCACCAGTCTTGCCTTCTCGCCTAATGGTCGAACCATTATCTCTACCTCATTGGACGGCATGATCCGTATCTGGAGTCTTCGGGACGGCTCGTCGAGACAGACATTGGTCACTACAGGGTATACGGATTTGCGTGTCACCTTCAGTCCTATTGGGAGATATATTGCTGCTGGGACTGGTGATGGTGTTTTGTGTATCTTGGATTCTCGTACGCAAGAGTTGATCAAGAGATGGGAAGGACATCAAAACGATATGTCGAGCCCGGTGTTTACGCCAGATGGCAAAGGCTTACTGAGTAGCAGCTTCGATGGCACAGTGAAATACTGGGATATGCGTTCACTTGGAGAAGCAAGAGGAACTTCCACGGCGGAGAATTTCGTGACTTTGATTCGTCAATTTGGGGGACATCCAGTAAGCAAATCGGACTTCCATCTACTTTTACACTGCTAATTCCATTTCCCCGCTGTAGCATCATGTTCGTTCTATTGCCATATCAGCTGATGGCCAATGGGTGCTGTGTGGCTTAGACGACAGTTCGGCTCTTATCTGGGACGTCTCTAATGGCATGCAAGAGTGCAGCCTACATGGCCATACTCGTCGGGTTTGGTCAGTTGATATGAGCCTCGTTGGGAATTGTCTTGCATTGGGGGATATTGACGGTCGGGTCAGTCTTTGGAGAATGAATGAACCAGGTTAATTGGCATAACATCTCTCCTTTGCCAAAAACTGTTGGGAGCGACCAGCATCTATATTTCTGTCGTCATCAATAGTGTGGTATCGGGAAAAGTTTTTTTCAGGAAGGAGTGTGATTCAAGAGAAAGGACGAAGCCGAATTGAAATAATGTAGTATTCAAATACATATGCGGAAGTTGAATGGCGTTCATGATCAGGTTGATACGTTGAACGTTGACTCATCCGATCCACAACTGTCGACTTGGCATAGACCTCCTCGTTGAAACCCATGGCCGATTCTTCTACCATCACTGTCGCTTTTCCTGCCATCTTGCGCAATTCGGGATTAACAGGTCGGTTTGCTCATCTGCAACCACTGGAGTCTATCGGGGTCCTCAAGCCGTCTGGTTCGCCGAAACGCTTCCGAGAGGAAAGGGAAGGGAAACGCTGGCTGCGGCGGAAAGACAATGGTTTGAACTTCACGAGCTTCTTTCGCCATTATTCCCTGTTAATTTAATTTATTTGTCACAGCCAGGTTCGTTGGGAACCCTCACATCGTCGCTGCAACCGAACCAGATTATATCTTACCCATTCCGCAAACGCAAACGACGTTTCCTGACCCTCTACCGTACTACCTTCCTCGGACTGTGAAGGTTCCCTCTGCATCGTTTCCTACAACAGACATTGCCTCTGCCAATGCAGGTCGCTTTTCCGTCAGCATGAAAGGTATGCGACGGGAATTACGTCGAGCAGGAGGCAAAGCCGAATGGTTAGTTCGGGATGTGGAAACGGCCATTGTCGAGTGGTTGATGCAAGGGGGGACTGTGCTACGTCCCAATAATGTTGAGGAGAATGATCTGCTGGACACTGGAAGAACAGTTGGGAATAGTGGGACGATCGTTGAGGTTTCTAGGACCCCGTTGCAATTGATTTGGCGGATACCAGATGATGCATTTGCAAGATACGTCGTGCATTGCTGTGCGCGTTATCACGAAGTAGTAAGCTTCAGTGGGTACTTTCTGATTTTCTTTACTTTCCGCAATGAACTTTCTTTCTAGGCAAAGGCACGGATCAGAACCGTCTTACATATCTCCTGCGTCCAAATGTCACACGTCCAGATCGTCGGACGCTAGCTGTGTTGGAGACACCTCCAGTAACCGAAATAGAAATTTCGTCCAACCCCGACACCGATATCGACTCAGACTTTGTGTCTGAACGAGATCTCGAGTCAGATATCGAACTGGACCATAAGGCTAACCTCCCATCGATCGCCGAGGGTCCTCTTCATGTTGTACATGAAGATGACTTGTCCACATTTGCCGACTGCGAAGAGGCCGAGTTTCTTGATGCCGATGATCTGGATTCAGAAATTGGAAGTGGCCTGGAAGAAAGCGTCGATATTCTCCAAGCTCGTTTAGAGAATTTGTCGGTCGATCCTGCCCCCGTTCAACCGCTTGTGACTTCTGTTCCTGTTCTTACTGAACAACCCTCTCGAATGGATCCTGACACGACATTGCAGAGTATTCTCCATCCTTTTCCAACTGACTCTCCTCGGCGTCGTAAATGGGCCGCACGCTCCCCATCTTCTCCCTCGCTCTCTCCTGTGCGCCTGAGGCGAAGACGTAGGGCCGCACCGAAGAAGCGCGTTGCGCTCAATTTCCAAGCTCACAAAAGCTTCTATGACTACCTCTTTCGATAATGAACGGTATTCTTCATTGAATTTGTCTTTCACTTGAATCGTATTTGGTTTGTATTTGCCTTGTATCATATCTCAATTTCTCTTCGTAAACCTGTGAAAATATACAATATTCTTAGTGGTGAAATGGACCATCTAACGAACTCAGACCTGAGGCACCATTCTTGGAAGCGAGATCTCTTCCAAACCTCAGTGGGAGAAACGTAAGCGTTTATTATATAATCCTCTTGACCTTCGCTTTATCTACATAATTAAACACTTTTAATCCTCCTCATCACTCCATTCTGAATCATATTCAAGGTCTTCTGACGAAAAGGTCCACTCATCTGAAAAAGGCGGTTGATAATCGCTGTCCAAAGAATTTCCATCCTCCAAAATAGTCCCCGAAGCGAAACCTCCAATATTCTCCCAAACAAACAGCCCCTTTCCACGACAATCCAGTTACAAACTCTTCCGTTTCCGCTACTGCGTTTGGGGGGTATTCATCGAGCCATTTAATCAACCAGCCTGGGAAGTCGCAGAAGCGTCTAATGCGTTCAAGAGCAGGCAGGTTGACCCTCGACAGACACAGTTCCGACGAGGGATAGTCGTATATTTCGAATAGAAAATGTGTGAAATCAACCCATCGCAATTTTGGGTGCAACAAGTCACACGAAATCCACTGAGCAGAAGGCAACATGGAGGGATGCAGGATGATTCGTTCGAGTTGGGGGCAGAGGGACAAAACCTGTTTAAATGTCTTCGGTGTCATTTTGGATCGAAAGCCAATACGCAACTGACGCAATTGGCTACCATGGAGTTCAAGAAAACGTATAATGGTGGCGATTTGAGGGGCCGAATCATGTAGGGTGCCACCTGAATCGAAGGTGCCATAATAATATTCCTCGACGGTAAACCTCTGCAAGGACGGCATAGTCAAGTGACTCTGCAGAATGTTCCACACAGGAAATTTTGAGCGATCCATGGTAACGGACAGAGCTTGGAGTGATGGTAGGTGCAATCGTTCCCAGAGGGTCGCAGTTTGTTCGAAATTATCATCCCATAATGATATCATGAAATGAAAAGACGTCAAGGTTTCTTTGAGTTGCATCAAAATTGCGAACACTTCGACATAGTCAAATTCACGCCCCAGTCGTAAATGGGTTATGTATGCGGGGAAGCGGATCGTCATGGAATGTACAGGAGAGTCGAATATTGCATTAGACGCAAACGTCGACATCGAAGTGCAGGAGCCTACGACAGCCTCGAGGTCTACTTGGAAATCAAAGGTCTTGTCTTCTGGAATGCAACACTGGATTGTGAGAGACTTGACCAACAAACTGAAATTCTTTGCCGGTGAACTTGTGAGCGTCCACCGCAAGGATTCTAGTTGGCGATAACGACGAATGCATACGTTCTCATAGAGAAAAATGATGCCAGCGTCGTACCATCCACTACAAACCAAGACGATGGATTGCATTAAACGGAGAGTTTGGCACCAAGCAGAATTTTCACCAGGACTCTTAGTGGTGTCAAGTAATGCGAATGGAGGTATAGCACGCGGGAGGATCGAGAACAAAATCTCTAGCGGAAGAGGAGGGGTATTGAATCTTGTATTTGGCCGTTCGAAAAGATTAGGGTCACTACAGCCATCTTCTACCTTGGTGCTATTCTCCTGCAAGGAGGTAGCTGGCAACAGCAAAGTTTCGGTCGCTTTGTCTACGTCCATTGCAGAGTCGGTTGACTTCTCAATGTCCCTGATTGCCGATGAGACGTTCGCCATCTCTATGAATCTACAGAACTGGAAGTGAGCCTTCAGGAAGAGGTTTAGTGTTGACAAGATCGTATTGGTTGTGGTGCACTGGTGACTGGTCAACGCTCGGTGATAGTCTCGGAAAAGCGGCCCGACTTCTCCTTCATTGCCAGAACGTCGGATGACACTAACTATTGCAGCCAACATTCGCAGTTGGTGTACAACCTCACATTGCCACGCCGCTGCTCCAGGTCTGATAAGATGCAGGAGACTGGCACATACAAAAAACTCGAAAAACCCATTTCCTTACCCCAGCCATCGAAATCCGACACCCCATCAAATATTTCACTTGCCACATAGTGCTACAGAAGCTGATGTTAAGGCTCGGTGTCTGTGCGTTCCATTGGGATAGTATAACCGGATGCTGACTGTATATCTTGAATAGACTATGACCTTGTCCGGCTATACCATCCAGACAAGTTGGTCTCAGCACCATGTGCCATATCACCAGACGAGGCACACGAACGCTTTCAAGCAATCACGATAGCCTATGACAGGCTCAGGGGAAAATCCGGTCCTTATTGTGACGATGCAACAGACTCAAATCGGAAGCTGCATCAAACAACAGCTGCGTACAGAGCAATGCAGCGCAAACGTCAGGAATTGTATAACAGTGGAGCAGTTGACGACTCTAGGATGGACAAGTTGCTTATTACTGGTCTGGTTGCTGTACGTCCACTTGGTCGCTTCTCTTCATTGCGTACCATCGATTCACCTGTTGCTTTATGAAAATAGACACTATTCTTTGTGGTCATTCATAATCTGACGACCAGACGAGAAGCAATTGCTGGGGCCATATCGCGATCTAAGGCGATAGCCGCTGAAGCTCATGGTCGGAGAACACAAGAAGTAGAACAACGACTGTCTCTGGAGGCGGTAGAACTGATAGATAACAAGGCCCTACCAGAGATATCCAAAGCATGACAGTATTTGATTGCTCAATGCAGATTGACTGTGCTTCTCGTGGGGTTTATGATTGCCTTGGAGTTTACTTTCAGCGCTCGTTCTTGATGCTCAAGCTTTGTGGTCATTCACTAGCCAATATCGCCCACAAATCCCTGATATCCAAACCATCGAAAGATAACTTGGAACAACTCCTCTCCGTTCTGCTCCTGGTTTGCCTACTCTGGAATAAACCCTTCACAATCTCATCATTCTCTGCCGTCGAAGTTCCGCAGGATTCCGATGCTAATTCTGTCATTGCTATTCTGATTCGGGGGGGGCATGTGTATCGAATGAAGATCCAGGAATGGGCGGAACAATTACTGTTCGCTAATACATGCCTACACTCAATGCGGTCGATAGTACATCTGCATCCCGTCGTCATACGCAGTCAGCACGTACTGCATGTCAAATTTTCATCTCAAAAACTAATGACTAGTGTCTTCTTTGCCATCATGCATCATGTCCTAAGGTCCCTCTCAAGAGACATTGCCGTCTGTCCCCCCGATCTCCCTAGAGTCCCTCGCATATGCCAACTCTCCGTTCTTCCAAGCTGCATCAATGACATCTTTTTGAGATCCTTGGACCTGGAGGTACTTAGAGGGAGCCCATGGTATTGTTTACCTTGTCGGTGACATGATCGAAGGGAAATTCAATCGTCAAATCAACGTGAGCCTCCTTGTCGAGAGATCCAGGGCAGTCGTTTCTGTGGTCTCTCCCTTCTATTCAAAATAAAAGACTTACCCCAAAACCACGAAACACCGTTTTGTCTCTCTATTGATAGCAATATCCAGCCTTTGTCCTGCATGGGAATGAGTGCGAGTGGGACGCGGCTTAGAAATTTCCACAATTCATTTGATTACATCCCAGACTGGACAAGCTGCGAAAGGAATCATGTTACATAAATGGGAATAGATGTATTATAATTATGAATAGTGTAAAATTAACGGGCCTAAATAATGAGGAGAAATATAGTGACATCGCGACAAAGTGATATTATCGTGAGGGTTTAGTGTTTGGGAGGGATTCCCCACTTATGACATTGCACGTCAATCAATTCGCAAAACCTATGTAGCAATGACCCAAAAAATAAGCTTCAACCCAGTTTGGGGCAAGGATACGAAGACCTACCTATCAGCCAGAAGCATCAATTGGCATCTATCACATGGAGGTCTGCCCATCGCACGGCCCCTTGCGCAGGGGCATTTGTCATATTCCTCTGCGTACTGTGAGGTAGACGAGACGGGAGTAGGTTTAACGGGGTCTGGTTCTGGAGTCGGTGTTGCTGAAGAAGGGGTACTAGAGATGCGTAATTTTGAAGGTCGAAGGGGGATAATTTTCCTTTCTGGAAATGCCGCCGGGGTGGATGAAAGGTGGGGGGAAGTCCGCTGCTTTTTGACTTTTGAGTCCTCGATCGTTTTGGATTTCCCGGGGATCATTTTTGGAGTAAGTGGACTTGGTTGTGGTGAAGGGTTGTTGGTGAGTTGGGGCAAGGGTGGCTTGCCAAGACCCTCCTGAACAGGAGTTTCGTGCGGCGGTGCGGAAAGGTCGAGGCTGCTGAAATACCGACTCTTTGGGCTAAATATCGATACGGTGGGACCAATATATCGCTTAGAGGTTGGGGGCTTCGTACGAATCACAATCTTAGCTCGTGTGCTACAAGCAGAGACATATGAGACACACGTCTGATTTCAAGTTGAGACATTATATATTACGTACCGGGAATCCAAGCCCATCGTCTGGGGCTTTTCGGAATGGTCTATAGTTATGGGCGTCATGCTGAGTGGTTAAACCATGGAGACCCTTTTTAAAGGCTTTCGGAACAGAAGCAGGGGCGGGACATTTACATGAAAAAATGGATCTATTCGCCTCGAGGCAACCAATTTGATTTGATGGCCCAGATAATAAAATCTTGCCAGCTCGCTCTATGCTCAAACCTGATTTTTTTTGTTGGCCGCCAATGTTAAGCAGCGTTCTCAGTCTGAAAGGGGATGTGACCTTGACTGTGCCAATCAATTATCAGGCACATGTGTGTGACGTCTCGTAGCAGGTTGTAGCTGTTGAAATTTTTGATTGAGGAATCGAGACTGGAACGAAGCGAACAGGTGTGGCATCTTTTTTCAGGTACGTATGTGTGCAAAATTGCCACTCGGAGGGTCGGACCTGCCGTTGGGAGCCCTATCATCCATCCAATTCACTCAGCCGCAGATCGAACATGCAAGTACCACAAACATTAATTGACTATTCAATTTGAAATTGCTTGGGCCGGATTGCGGGTTCAATCGTGCCGAAAACCTAGAAGCGTGGAGACAGCTTGACATCAAGAATGTTCATGAGGGTGTCATTGGAATCAATTACGAGCAAGGATGCAAAACAAAATGGAAATACGACGATACATGATACACATTTCGTGTACCATCACCAGAACTGCCACACAAATTTGACTTCTACTGTCAACAATTTAACGATGCCATCTTGAGCAATTCCTTGAAGAAATGTATTCAATACACTCCGAATAGGTAAAAGGAGACGAGAAATCGCTCACCATGATTAACACCCGCGCTTCCTGCGGGCAGCAAGTTTGTAATGTCCTGAACTGTTGTAATATACCTTTTTGGAAAGAGATATTTCGTTCCAACAGCTTGATTGACGAATTTATCACTAGGGATGTCAATCAGTATCGAGACGATAAACTTTGAAGAAGGCAGTTACCGTCCAATGTTATAACCGTTTGGAACGATAGTGTGTTGATTGGACAAATCTTCTTCTTGCGATACACTACGGGACGCCCACTTAATAGATTTAAATGGGGAGGGAGGGGTTCCTTACGCTAAAAAGAAGGCACTGCTGTTGGCGTCTGCACCGGTTTGTTGCCAGACTCTATGATCAAAGCATAAGACTTCTATTCAGTTATGACGAGATAATAACTTACCGAAAGTGGTTTCCACCCGTGAGACTCTGCAAACAAGTACCGAGTGCCGGAATGTTGAAGTGTTCTCTAAGAACTTCCTGTCAAAGTATATTGTGTCAGATAAACAGTCAATGTGCAAGGAGAGAAACGAACTATTTCGTCTGCCCAGCCACGACCATCTCCAAGATTTGCTTTCTGAGGGGTCCCTAAATGTTGGCCGAAGCATTCTACTGCACTGATAGTGATGCGTGGCTTGAGAATTCAGCGCGATAGAGAAAACGAGGATAACGGACAATCCGACCAAGTAGGCGTACAAGTGAAAGCCATTCTTTGTGAGGATTTCTGGTGAACTATTGCCAGAGATAATGACCTGATTCACTCGAATTGATCAGTGGTTGCAAAAGGAAAGGAAAGGGGAAGAAAACACATTTAATGGTTCGCCGAGGCCGTTGGATAAGTCCAGCATGGATCCTCCTCTTTGAGCTGGAGGGTAGAAATCGACTGCATAGACGAGAGGAATGAAGAGGAGTAAAGCAGTACGGATATACATAAAGCACGGTGGAGGGTATATTAGGCCCAGCCCTTCAAATGGGCTAATAAATGTAAGAACGGGTTCCTTTCGGATCCATTTCGATGAAGCCAAACATGTCGATCCAGGGCCTTCCATGCATCAATTCGTCCGCATATGATGCATGACTGACTCGGAATTGGAAAGACCCTCCGTCGTGGTCAAGTCGTGGTTGGAGTATCCCCAAGCCATGGTGAACGGTAGTCTGAATGCAGTCTGGGTATTCAAACATTCACCGGCACCGCTCGCCTTGACTTTGGTCCTTAAGAAAGGACACGGCCGTCATGATCGCTCTTGCACATGGGAATATTGATGCGTGATCCTTAGTCAGCCAAGTGTGCCACCGTGACCAGTCTCATCTTTTTTCTTCTGCTACCATCAACAGCGTTGGATGTCTCAAGCATCGTCGGCCACATTTCCAGTTAGCTTGAATGGTGGTACTCCTTTGCTGATTCCTCAAAGACCCCTTTTTCAAGATTTTCAGTTCAAGATTATCGGAAAAGAACCCGCGCTACTCATGCGACTCTCTAATAATATGACCACCCATGCGGATGAATTCGACATCGACGATATTTACGAAGAACTTCCTTTACGCTCGAGCAGTATGGCATCAGAAAACGATCCCTGTGGTTCGAGACCTACTTTATTCCAGACTTTGGCTGGTGATGATGACCCCGGTACCAATGATCGCGGCGCAAGCATGGACGCAGCCAATTTCTCGTCACTTCGCGCATCACTTCAATCCATCGGGGCGCCTGGTATCCCGAAACTTCTCCCAGATACAACTTCTCCCCTTCCCATATCGCACCCTGGCGAGCTTCGTATCTCGACCTCCTCGGATTTTACGGCTCCTGCACCTCAAAGTACTGTTGGTGCAGCTGGCTCATCGACCAATATTCAAGATTTCGAGCGTTCTGATCGAGAAAGTAGGACTCACACTACTTCAAGTTCCCATCCATCTCCTGTCGATGCGGTTTCCTCACCATCAGATCTCAGGACAATCGACAGTACCAAAGCCTTGAAAAAGGTGGTGGTATTGAAGGATAAATTCAGGGCTGTCTCAGCTACTGCCCGTCAGTCTCAAAGGCTCGCAAAGCACGCTTTGATGAATGCTCAGCGGTCCGCGGCTGCTGCCCAGGCTTGCCTTACTGCAGCGGAATCGTTTGTCCCCTGCGTCAGTGATGTTATTTCTGCCATTCGCCGGATGAGGCCTGGAAATGGGACGTGTGGACCTGTGTCGGAATGGGTTGCGGTACTTCGTGATTTGGAGGATGATCTTTACGATCTTAAACAATGGTCATCCTCGGACACTTTCGGTCTGGGGCAAGATCTTCCTCATTTGCGGAACAATGGGACGACCCGGGCATCCTCAAATGGATTTCCTTTGACCAGCGTCGAAGAAGAAGCACAGGAAGCACTTCGGGCATGGAATCAGTTGGACCAGCAAGGCCATGAAAACGACCGTCCTGACAGTGGTAGACCAACACGTGAACCAGGATCTCAAAGCGAAGAAGTTGAATCACACATAAACCGTGCACAGCGGCCTGGGATGGAAAACGATGCTGAATCTCCTCAGCATCAGGAAACGAAGGAAATAGGGAATCGGGGTTCGGAGGAGCTTGCAGAGGGTTTGGAAAAGAATAGAGGGCGCGAGCAGGAAAATTCTCAGGCAGCTGGAAGGCAATCGGTCGAAGCCGATGTCGCCATGCAACTGAGGGTGGAGGTTTTAGACGTTGCGACTGAGGTCCCAGGTGCTAAAGATTTACAAGACGACCAGATGCAAGATCAGGAGCAAATTTGTGAAGAGAGTCCTCACGGCCGTGGTTCTCGCGAAACTGTGGCCATCAGCTCGGCAGATATCGCTTCCACCCAAAGTTTTCTTGGCTCATCCTCAGTCGCCGACCACATCCAAGCAATTTCAAAACCCCAAGAATTTGTTTCGATTGCATCTTCTACTCTACAAGATCAGGATGATTTGCATGCCGCCGTCGCAACACCGACCGCTGGAGATGACACCGAGCAGATGTCAGCACCCACATTTAAGTCCGTTGATTTGCAAGCAGAGCCACTTCCTTCCCTTGCTTCGATATTGACGGATGAAATTCCTATTACCTCCCAACATAGAGATGGTTCAGCTGACGGTACCGCTCCCAGTCAAGCTAATCCATCGACTCCTATTCCAACTACTCACGGCGTTCCATGTGGTGATGGAGAATTAGGCAAAACAGTTAAACTTCCGTCAAAGATTGCACCTGAAGCCCAAACGTCCGATCGGCTTCGGGATGTGAGCCGTACGTTGCCCATCAAGACGGAATCTGTGGAACCGCAACTGAATCCCGAGGTCAAGGAAAACAAAGAGCCTGTAGCGTCGACCGAGTCTTTATCCAAGGCTGTCGAAGTCAAGTCAATTCTTAATGCTCCAGACTTGGAGACGCCCGTAGTCTCTCTTCCTCATTCATCGCCCGTATGCGAAATCGGGACAACTCCTTCCGGCAGAGTGTCGTCCGTCGGCTTGCCAACTCCGTTGCCCAATGGTCGGAAACAGAGGCCGGCCGAGCCTTCCTCATTCACAAGACCTGCCATCTCTGATTCTGTCAAGGTTACCAAGCAGCGTACCTCTCCCCACAATGTTGCAAACACCGCCCAACCTGCCAACATCCCTAATTCTCCGGTGTTGCCTTCCTCTCGTGCATCTCATGCTCCGACATCTCAGGCTTCATCTGTGCTTGTTCACACGTCCACTTCTCCTTCAGCCGTGCCTCTGGCCCTGCGGGTCGAAATGCCGACACCGAATCCCAATCACATGCGAGATTTCGATGATTCGATAAGCCCAGACCTGATGTCTTCGCGTGGTTGGGATGCTGACGAGAATGAGGGATCCCATAGAAGTATTAAGCGTTCTCCTAACAGGCTTGAACCTATACAGAGAAGTCGAAGTCGCGATACGGAAAGCCGCAAGCAATATGTGGACAATGGCAGTCGGTCTATGGGTCTGCCTTCCAGGGGTCATTTGCCAAGTCTTGGAAGTCGCCTTTCGAAGTCCCCTGATGGTCGTCGCCCCATGCCATCTTACGAATATTCTGCACCCCTTATAGGCAAGAAGCGACCGCGAGATGAGGTGAACCACCCTTTACCCCATCGTGGTAGGCGGGATTGGACGGGGACAACCTTTCCTTCTGTTCCCAATAACCAGATGTCCCATCCTTCTCAAAACGACACTGGTTCTAACACTCATCATAAGAGATTGGGACATTATACGGCGCCTATCGTAGAGCCCAGTTACAATCCGAACAACAACTCGCGTCATCTTGGCCCCTCCCTCATGCGTCGGCTCGATCCCTCAGAGCCATCGGCTGGAGTTGCCAATCCTCTAGAACGTCGTCTTCAATATCCATTTCCACTTCAACCACCCCCTCAGAACCAACCAGCACAGAACAGGGTCTGGCAAAACAATGGATACAATGTCGTTCATCCCTCATCCCAAAGTCATCACGGATACGACAACGACCAACCCCCTGAACTTCTCAACCGCATGACAAATTCGCAACAATTCCAATTCCAGAATCGTCATGATGTGTTTGATTCTGGTCACTCTCAGCCAAATGCCGGAAGGCTATCTAACCGACCTCAAGGACGAGGGCGGGGTTTTGGAGGCCAAGGTCCTACTTTGCAACAACAGCGTTTCTCGAGAAAACCTCCTTCGTTGTATGATCGTCTGGAGAATAAACCTTATTAAGTCCCGATTTTAATTGTTACCGTCTTGAAAGCTTATTGCATGATACAATCATTCTTGGCCGCACATTGGCAATGTGGTATAATATTTTACAATTCTTGCTGCAGAGTTCCATACATTCTTGTAACTATAAATGCACTTTCGAACCTGTCAAAGTTTCAATAAATAGCATGACGTCTTCCCTTCCAAGGTTGTTACGAGAATAAGAACAGTATGAGATAAATGACACTGAAAACCGATGGTCTAATTTCCACCGCAAATGGAAAGCTCTCGCATCTCCTGCAAGACATTTTCGACCTGCATTTAAAGAATTAACATTAAAATATTATAAGTGTATAAAATACTGGACCTGTGCGTCAAGTTGCCCGGCAGCGTAGTCATCACGGACGTTATCCGCAAAATATCTAAGACGGGTGATTAGTGAAAAGATGGATTATTGAAAGATGACTGACCGTTGGACCCCGCTCAGTTTTTCGTAACCCTCTTCAGCGAATTTGGCCTGCATACGAATCATCGCCTCGAAGCTTGGATCAAAGTAGGGCACCCGTAGATTGAGAAGTTGAGGTAGTTCTAGGATGAGCTGATCGTTGAGCATGTCAAACATCTCTTTGCATTCGTCGTGTTCCTGTTGAATCTAAAAGTGGATAAATAAATATTTAAGATAGGAAAAGGAAATAAAGCAGACCTTTGGTAGCTTTGTAGGGTCTTCGCTTGGTTTGTCAACAACCTTTTTCAGTTTGCTCCGTGCAGAGTCGTAGTCTAAAAGCTGTAGGGAGGATTATTTAGCCAATATCCAAATAAATTAAATAATTCATTGACCTTCTTGTTGCGCTTGGTGATGTGCTCGTTTACGACTGGGAAATAGGCGCACATTTTTCCAAGAGGCTCCGAGATAGTTGTCCGAAAAGGACCATCCTGAGGAAGTTGGTGAAATACTGTGTGGACACAACGAAGATAGACATACCAGTTCCCTGACAAAGCTTGAATCCAGGTCATCTACAGAGCGTTTGTAAGCGTGGCCTGCCATGGCACCGTCAGATGATCGATCCGCAGCTCCGTAAAACGTTTCCAGCGACTCTGCTATTCGTGCTTGTGAAGAAGTCATGGCTATAGAGACAGATCCGGTATTAGCGAAAAGAATAAAGGAGGTTGTGTAGAATTATATCTTTCCTCTCATTGCATCCCAATAAGCTTTGCTGTCCTTCTGTAATACCTGACATTCTTTCTCGAAGCTGGATTGGACGAGTTGGTCAAAAGTAGGGAGAAAACAACGGAATAGCGCACATTCTATACTTTCCCTCCTCATCTGCAAATTCTCTGTCGACTGTCCTGTCTATTTGGCCAGTCTTCTGTAGGAGCTGCGGAAGATTCGAATTTTGAGAATGAGAAAGTGGGAGTTGGATGGGTAAGCTCTTACTGTGGTGCCTGCCCGATTAACGGTTTTCTTTATCCTTGAGAAATGCGTCAATTCCAATGAGGATACTAGGAAGGATGAACGCACCCTGCCCAACTCATTAGTGTTAAGTACTGGATGATCTAACTTGAAAGCCCGGAAACGATAAATATATATACGTGTGAAAATATTATGTCAGCTCATTGATGGAACCTCCAGAAGACTTTCTACAATGCTCCATTGGATCCAAAACATTATCAGTTCCAATACAGCCGCTTCTCTCTCCTATGACCCATCATCTGGCCACCTCACGTTGTACCAATTTCGTCCACGAAGCTTCCAAGAACAACGCTACACGCTTGTTGGATATTATGAGAAAGTCATTTTCTGTGATCTCGACAGGAGGAAATCAATCTGATCTTGAAGACGAATATTTGGCTTTTGTCACTGGGAGCGGCTACAGGACAAAGTCAATCGCAGAGTTCCCCGCTTTCCAATCGTGCCACAGGGTGCAGATGTTTCGACGGTGTCTTCGGTTCTGAAGACTATCATTGGACTTGCAGAAGCGTGGAATGCCTGGCGACTTCGCACTGGCATCCCACCCAAATCATGAAGATGAAAGAAAACTTCAATCACTCACTGTCCTTTGATACTCTAAAGCATTGTTTCGAACAAGTTTTTTGCCCACTCGACGATACAGATGGCATTGCTGCTATGCCCTCCTTAAGTCCGACTTCTTTGTCGATATCTTCAATTCGAGGTGGAAGGATTATTCTGCAGAAGAGACTTGGTGGTTTTTCTGTCGTGTCTACCGTCGGGTATGGCGTCTTTATTCCTACCGGAGGGGAGCGGACGTTCTCCTTCACAGGGGCATATCGCATCTCATCTCTTTGACGCCATCTGGGTGTCCACCTGCCATCACCGTCTGTTGGGTTCCTCACGAATCTGCCAGTACAGTCCATATGGATGTGCCTCCCGATCAATTCATCTTCCAAATCGGTCAGAGACTCAATCGGTCGTGCCATTCCGGTGATGTCGCCCAGGGTTCTCAGTTCACGTCGGAAGCACGCAGCCTCTGGTCAGTGAACGAGACTAGGACAGTCCATGTGCTTCCTGTGGTGTCGCTGGTCAACTTTTTATATTCTTCAGGCATCCGGGTAATGGAGAATCGCATCGGAACAAGCAGACGTCCCTGCAGAACGTGCGCCTCTTACACCCCGTCGATTCTATGGAACTTCCATTGTGCTCGATCATCGGGAAATTTCAGAGTGGATTGGGCCATTCCGCGAATGTTACCAGTTGGTGGGTCTCTAACGAGAGACGATGTGGAAAATATTATTGAGGAGACAAGAGACGGTCTTGAGTCGATGGCGTTTAAATTTGTCGCTGTCCAGCGTACTCCCTTTTTGTAATGTTTGTAAGCAGCGATCCATGCTATTGCAGCTCATAAGCAGCTCTGTCCGGGGTATCCACTTGGATTTAAGAAGCATTTCACGACAGCTAGCCAAGCAGGCGACACACCACCATGCAAAAGAAGAGACCAATCCGAGGATGATCACAAGAAGAAGGACGATTGGAGACCAAACAGCCATTAACTAGAACTTAGTTGGGGGAAGGGGTTATCGTCGTCGTTGTTTCTTGCCGTCCTCCTGTTGCTGTGGGCGAGAAGAGGGAACGACAAGAGGTCCCGAATGACGTTCAAAAACAGGTTGATTTATCTGCCTTATCGAAACGGCGACTACACCCACCGGTACCGCACCGGAGGACGTCAAATCTTGAGGATGCACTGGCATCGATCATTCTTCAAAACACGGAACTTGGTCTGCAACTCAGACTGAACTTGGCATATAACATAAAAATTGAGAGAAGTAAGGTCTACACTAGACAAAAAGTATGAAATCAGCCTCCCTAGGACTGTGAATAGCAACGACCAAGCTTCCTTTAATTTTATCTTCCACCGCTCCATCGAGGGATACTAGACGGAGATGGATTTCTATAGTTAACACCTAAGGAGTATAACATTCATGCCATGAGGTCCCTAATTTGCTTTGCGCGAAAGAAATTGTCGCAGAGCCATTCCGAGATAAGATGAGAGTGTTGTGTGGACGGAGCAGAACATTGCAGATAGTCGATGGCACCCAAGCAGGTCTTTCTGCACCAGATAGAATCCAGCCATCTTCATTTACGACCCATGCAGCATCAAGGTTCAGGTTATCCCACACTCGCACTGATTGGTCGTCGGAACCAGAGACGATTCGGTTGCCATCAGGCGAAAATGCGACCGAGCTGACTGACCAGGTGTGTCCCTGCAGCATCCTCAACTGCTCGCCTGTCATTGAATCCCACACCCGCACTGATTTGTCGGAGGAACCAGAGACGATTCGGTTGCCATCAGGCGAAAATACGACCGAGCTGACTGACCAGGTGTGTCCCTGCAGCATCCTCAACTGCTCGCCTGTCATTGAATCCCACACCCGCACTGATTTGTCGAAGGAACCAGAGACGATTCGGTTGCCATCAGGCGAAAATGCAACCGAAAGGACCAAATCGGTGTGTCCTTGCAGATCCCTCAACTGCTCGCCCGACTTTGCATCCCACACTCGCACTGATTGGTCGGAGGAACCAGAGACGATTCGGTTGCCATCAGGCGAAAATACGACCGAGGTGAC
>Ga0307517_10000778_pt1 | contig 54796 bp, 46 predicted proteins | sample 23_EM_MG_FD_194515 | JGI IMG/M metagenome (GOLD analysis project Ga0307517, IMG submission 194515) | Populus trichocarpa ectomycorrhiza microbial communities from riparian zone in the Pacific Northwest, United States - 23_EM | ecosystem: Host-associated > Plants > Roots > Unclassified | place... | reverse complement strand
TGGGTGTTCTTTTTGCCAAGGTTTTTTTACTATTAAAAAAAAAAACTGGGGCGTCACACTTGCCTTTGCGTCACACTTGCTTTTCCCGACTATGAGCAACGCGAAATAGGAGGGGAACCGGCTATTACCACCGCTCCACAAAGCTTTTTTCCACCACCCCAGATGCCATATCTAGCATACTCGAGATAGAGATGCCCAGAAAGCAATTGTGAGACTAAGGGAAGAAAGGAGGCCAAATATAGCCGCAGCAGCTCATGAATTTGAGGTGCCAGTACAAGGTCTTCGTGCTGGATGGAATGACAGTCAATCTCCCCACGATTGGCCTACTAATCGGAAATTAACTAAAGACTGGTTCAAGGGTTTATGCCAGTATCTCGGTAAACTAGATCAGGCCTCATAGGATTTCATCTTGCGGTATTCGACGCTCAATTTTTAATGTCCCTACCCTAGTTTAATGAGAGAAATTGAGCTGTCGTGTATCGTTGAGGTGTCGGGAACTTCCTATGGTCGCCTAGCTTCTTTCGAATGGCGGGAACCTTGGCACGGCTATCGCTTAACAGCGCAGTGCGCTAACGAAATAGTAGATTACAAAGTATTTTTGGGCAACTCTCAAAGTTACTAGCATACCGGAGTTTTGACCCTAGAGGCTCTGCTCATGCTAAAGCCAACAGACAACTTAAGTAACTGGGCGGCAAAGATCTATTAACATCCTGCCGTTCTTGGGCTGAGTTTTCACAATGAACCGGACGTCAAGAGCGATAATTCCAGTGAATCTGACTCCGAGGTACTGTGGGGCGAATACCAGGTTTTTCATACACTAAGTTGTTTTTATTTCTTTCTTTGTATGATATTTTTATAGTTTTATAGCGCGGGTAGTGGCGGATGGCATGGCAGGAACGGTTGCCGCGAACCCGGAGCTTAGGGGCAGGGTTCATAGGGCTTGTAGCTATCACTGAGACTGGAAGACAGATGAGAACTACAACAACCACCTCTACGAGTGAGGATTTTCCGCATGGTGATCTTTCCTTTGTGGATTTATCGATTCCATCTACGTGCTTGGTGAATTCCGATAGTGTGTGCAGCGATTGCCTCTACCGGTCTTCTATTTTCTTTTCTCTCCTCCCTACGAGTTCCAGGGATTCGATCATTTACTTCAGCGAGAGAAGTATTTTCCTTTCAGACGGAACTTCCGCCCGTAACCGTTTGTCCTTTTCAGTATCCTAGTTGAAGCTTTTTAGTGGAGGCGAAGCCTTTGTATTTGCCATTTCCGCAGTTTTTGTTTTTTTCCTTTTAATTCACATCGCCCCCTTCTAGCGGATCATCTCGCTCGGCCCAAGCCTGCCCGCTGCCCGCGCCCTAGGGCACTAATATTCGGTAGAGGACGTGCCATGCGCGAGCCTAGGTGCCGGCAGTATAAACGCAGTTACTTGTAACTCCGTACGTCCTCCCACTAAAAACTTATCCGGGGAGGACAGGAGCACATAATAAGCCCCGGGGCTACCCCCGTTCGCTACAGGGGTCTCTGCTTTCCCACAAAATTCTGACCCAAAACTAAGGAAATTAATATGGATGAAATTCTCGGCTATCCATTATAACAAAAAAGCGTGTTGCAACTCCCACCTGCGATCTTGGTGGTTGCGCCCGGGGGGGCATTATGATTTATGGAATGATTTTTATCGCTATTTGTTATTCAGGGGGGGGTGAAGTTTATTTTGTTATGTACGGTTTTTAGGTCATATCTCAGGGTGGATGTGATACCAGGGCTTTCCTGTAGCTAGCTACGAATAAACAATAAACCGCGGATTTAACAAAAAAAAAAGGCAACGACTCGCACCCCCCAGAGATTTCCATCGACAACACCATCATGCCCAGACATGTCCTAAATTATCATCATTTCCACAGCCCCCTGCACTCCGTTGCACTTCCCAGGATTCCTGCCTACCTTCGACCACCTTTGAGCATCAACACAAACTTTACACTTACTAGTCGGAATTTACTCAGGATTCGGTGCATAGGCGAGGTTTCTCCCCTATCTATGCTGCGCCCGATACGGGCAGTGTTGTGATCGTAATTCATGTCTTGAATGGACTTGGCATAGTTAATGGAGGTTCGCTAACAATCGTGTGTTCGGATGTGTTGTCGGATGGATTCAATAATATTTTATCACTATGTAAAAGGACCGCGCCAATCCAGGCTTTGATCCCTACGGCAGTACATTCCCGAGGCACGCCAACTCAACCTGCCTATCCCACAGTACGGGTGGAGAGGTTGTGGTGTCTATTCTCTATGGAGGTTGCTAGCTACGGTTCACCTTAAGTAGTGAAAACTCTGCTCATACATGTGATAGCCCTATATACATGTGAGAGTTCCCCGTGCCTCCGCTATCTCTGCTCTCCGGCAGTGCTCCACTACTGGGATTATTATGCCATCAATAGTTCCTCGGTAATATCTTAGCAAAACTCATTTATACTACCGGGAACCAGACAAAGACCCCCGGGGTAGGGGGCTTCTAGTAAGGGAGGTTCTTCAATCGTTACGAGCGCTGGTAGAATCCTCTAGATCTTGCCGTTCTGCTAGCCAGGTATATCATTATTGAGACATTAGCCTTATTTCAAGATACTTCTAACTATTGACTGCACCCTGTCTTTCCGGGCCCAGCGAAGGGCTACCATAATATTATTATCTCGAGTTGGGTTTTTTTTTGTCAAGGCACGGAGTTGATTAAGGCTCTCCCACGCCAACCATCTAAAGACGACCTCGTAGTCGACTAGGATCAACAATCAAAACCAAGCAAATGAGAAAAACTCTCTATATATACCGTGGAAACTGTAATAGTTGGGCGGTGTCCTATGTAATCGAGAATTCCCTACTTGAGGAAAGGGGCAAAAAGTACAGCAAAAAAAGAGCGGCTCAGCCCCTCTAAGAGACAAAAAAAACAAAAAAAACACGAGACCTTACCAGATGGGGCAACTTTGACTACATAGCACACCACTCAATTATTACAGCTCCTACGGTAACTACACAAAAATCGTTTTTACCCAGTGATATCAAATCTATCTTTTCCATTGTGTATTAGGCAAGAAACCCGGGTTTTTCCAAGATGCATCTAAGCAAGCAAAATTTGGCACTCGGTTTCAAGCACAACGCCTCGTCTCAGCCAAAAACCGTATAACTTGAAATAATATGATAATTTACTGTGCCGTACAGTACTGGGACTCAGTGCTAGTGCTTGAATCTGACCTAGGAACTCGACTATCGCCTACTGAAGAAACCCGAAAAATTGAGCCGTGTGCTAGGGGACTAAATTTTCATTCCTCTAATCTATCTAGTTAGCTAACTAGGTATCGCAGTGTGGCATGGGATACTCCCGCGTGCTGTGTGGTTGGGCTTTCCTCCCATAGTAAGGTCAAGAAATTGATGTCTTTCTTCTGTCTCACAAGGGGGAAGGAGCTGTCTTTTTGCTGTGTTCTTTGCGCCCTTTGCAGAGAATTTTGGACAACGTAGCACACAGTTAGCTATCTGGATACTTAGTAGAACGAAAATTGAAGTTTCTAGTACACGGTTCAACTATTCGGGGTTTTCCGGTATGGTTATCTCAAATAGTTCCCCCTCTATCGAATCGCCTAGCCCCTACCTGGTGTGTGGTACCCAAGCTCACCATCGAAGGGGACAATCTACAAGAATCCCGGACCACTGAGGCATTGTCAAATTTTGTGCTGCACTTGTCAGTGCCCAAGACAGAGATGGCTAAAAGTGCTGCCCAGTTTTCATTACAAAGGTGTGTGTAGATACGATCACATAGCTAATATTAGTAATGGTCTAAAGTTTGTACGAGTGCTCGAGGGCTCGAGTAACTCATATCGGTGAACTCGTAGTAATTACGAAGGTTGGTTATTAATCAGCGTCTCAAATATTGACTTGGGTTGCACAAAATTTTGCAGTGCCTCAGGAGTCTATTAGAGGATCGTAGGAGATATGATAAATGCTTTTTTTCTTAATCCTGACTTTCTTTGGGTCTCGGGGCGTGGGGCCAAGAGATAGCGCTTTTAGTGGAATATAATCCCCTCTACCGCCTTCATACCCTAATGCACTTCTAGATATTATTACCCTGCAGGAACCACCACTCGACCGAACTTTTTCATGCTATATGTCTCATTTGTTACACCTCGTCAAAATGACAGTGATAAGGTTAAGTTGACTGTTTTTCTTTTTTTCTTAGGAAAACCAATCAATGTCCACCAAACAAGAACATGATAATAGAATTACAGCAATGGAAGCTTTTAGCGACACATCACTCCAACATTTTAACTTATCAGCTGGGGGGTGCCCCGCTGTCTGCTGGGTATTACTAATATATTGTCGTGGTTAATACATCCTGGGGTCCTGGGCATACAGATGTAAGTAAAGGCGAAGAGATCACCAGATAAGAAAGGGCAAATCCAGAGGAAGGAACAACCACCGGTACGGCAGGTCAAACGTACGCGAGGTGCAAATAAGAATTTCACTGCAACGAAAACTCAAAGCGCAACACCCAAACCACAAAGGCCGGGTAACTATGCCCCCAAATAAGCGAACTTTTACAGTATGCAAATGAAGTGAGAAATTTGTGAGCTTAGAAACGGTGGTCTGATATAAATAAAAAGAGTACAACATGTGGTAACTTGAGAAAGTGAAACTATGTAACTAGCCAAAAAAGTGAAATTCTTGGTAGCTGGTAGCATTTTAGTGACTGTAAGAAGTCAAATAAAGAATCCTTGTACTATTTATAATATATTATTGAGTAGTAACTTGTGTTGTTGTTTCCTTATATTATGTTTCATATGTATATTTCTATTGATAATATTGTATATTTCTCTACTTGGCATGCATTCCCAGCTTGACTTGTACATGGCGGACATTATTACAGCTAAGACACAATTGCGTATATTTCATTAATATTTTATAATAATAATTAGAGGTTTTCTGATGTGTTTTCTTATCTGGTATTTGGTATATCACGGTTGTTTATGCATTACTTTATACATCTCGCTTGGTTATATCATTTATGATTATTCCAAATTGTTCCCTCACACCCCTAGTATGGATTTATACATACTTAATTTGGATTTTCTTCGCAGGTTTATGGGGTCAAACATGGTTCACACTTATGTTTCTTACAATGTGTTCCCTTAGTATATTTCTTTGCTATATGGAGAGCGTGCTTCCTGTATAAATTCTAAGGTTACCGCCCATCTCGCTTAGAAGAATAACAACCAGAATACCTATCAATCTGCTCTCCTACTACACAACTCCTCCTCACTTAGCATGCAACGAAACTTGAACCCCCTTGCACTTGGGTAGTATTATCTACATAGCGGTAGCGAATGTGCACTATAGCCATATTTTGAACAACTTGTTCAAGGGAAATGCTTGATTTTATCTGATAGTACTCTTGAGTCAGAAAGTTAGGCGATTTAGGCATGGAATATCCTCAGCAGGAACCTTGACGGAAATATGTATTCCATCAGTGGCACCAATCGCATCCTCCAAGTATGAGTAAAGGGTACCTGACCATTCCAGTATCTCGTAGGCAATAATACTCAGATCCGGTAAGTAGATATTTTCCTCTACAAGCTTCATCAATCCTCCTAGTACCTGATTGAAGTATCTCATTTCTTTTTTATCAATATTTTATGTACATTAGAATTGATTATATATACTTATTTGTAATAGTCAAGCAAACCAATTTGAAACATTTCCTGTACCTCAAGATTGGTACTCTTGTGTTGAACAACTGCAAGAAAATAGGCAACCTGCTCCTCCACTGTAACCTTTTTGACCATCTTAAGGTCAGCATATTTTTTGATTCAATCAAAAAAGGCAGAAAACGTTCCTCTAGGCATTTGGAGAACCTCAAGAATGTGGCACTTATCTGATGTTAGAAGTTCATGGACATACATATTCCCACTTAGTGGACTTGTCCAACATGATGTCTTGTCAAACGGGAGACACCATAAGCTCCAACAAGAAGTACAAGCTAACACTATTGTGCTGACGATAAAGGGTTTGTGCAACTTTGAAGAGTGATTGGAAGAGGTAAGGTTGGGTAAAATCATGGTAAGCATAATAGTATCCCAGATTATGTTTCTTCACCAGCCTGAGGCACCGCGGGAATATCGCTATGCAGGGAAGTAAACTTCACTACTCAGTGCCGACCTGCATACTCTAGGTGATATTAAATATTGCTTCTAGCTTCTGAGCGCACTCTGTATGTGTTACGAGGTAGTTAACACAGTAGGATTCTGAGCTAACTAGGCCAAGGATATTCGAGACAATGGATTAATAGTCAGGAAGGCTCGTTGGTAATCGTTCGATAAGGTAAAGTAATAAAGTGTAGTCAAATATCAAAGAGTTAGAATATAACTCACTAACTTGTTTTATTGTTAAGGTCTCTTCTCCATTGCTTGATGATTCTTCAACCACCGGGAGAGAGTCATCTCTTTATACCAATGTTCATGCTACTTCGACTTCTCTAGTTAACAAGTATCTTCTTAACAATTCAGTTCGTTAGAACAAAGTGCGAACACCGTTGGACCCTGAAAACTTGCCCAGCTCAACTCAGAGCATCTCCCGAACTGCTATTTCATCTGAGGGTGTCCCCACTCCACCAGTAGACAGTATTCGATCTCTTCGTTATAATAGACTATAAATGAATATGCGGCCCAAATGCCTACATACCAATAGTAATAAGGAATATGGAGTGATCAGTTCCGATATCCAGCTATCAAAGCATTATGCAGCTAATGCATATGCAACTAGAAAATGAGAGGAGTAGTATTCTCTAAACATCGTTGCAATCAGTTAAACATATCTTGAAACGTGCTCTCATTTAGTATTCGAAGTCGTCTTCCAGATGCCTCTGTGAAGCTCATAACTCTGGGAGCTTGGGTTCGGATATATGGTCATACTATGAAGCCATATACCTCACTTTTAATTATTAGGTAAGCTATTCCCGCTAGGGTAATAGTATGTCTCTTTCTAACATACCTAGTTCACAAACTAATTGCAACTCTAAATTTACAATACTACCTTAATTTGGGCTATTGGTTAGCTGTGTGAGGGCCCTATGATGTTGTAGGCCTGGAAAATATTGATCTGATCAGTATTTCAGAAACTTCTTACTGACATCATTATTGCATCTTTAGAATTCAGTTCTGATGTCAACCAGACATGCCACTTGAAAGTGAAATAGAGGTTTACCTCAAACCTGCATAATCAAGCTCAAAACAAAGGTTCCAAGTGGCAACCAGATGCGCCCTTATTTATTTCAAACGACTGTTTCTGAGCTCACAAATTTCTTTCTCCATTTCCCTACTCAAAAACTTCGCTTATTTGGCATGGTTACCCGGCCTTTGTGGTTTTGGGTGTTGCGCTGTGAGTTTTCGTTGCAGCGAAATTCTTATTTGCACCTCGCGTACGTTTGACCTGCCGTACACCGGCCTCTCTTATCGCCCCATAAGTAAGTAAATATTGTCAACACCGCTTCCCCTGCAAGTATGCAGTGGTCACTGTCTACTGTTAAAATAAAAGCCCGGTAGAGTTGCTGCCTTAAAAACTCAAATAGACGAAGAATGTGCTAAGACGTTGGAGTTGCTCCTTCTAGTAAGTCACTGTGTTTGTTCCTCTTGTTCTGTCTGAACTGAGGGCTGAGTTTGCTGTGTTTTCCATTCGCAGAGCTGAGAAGAAAAAATCCGACGCCCTCGCACATTATCTTATATCGGTATTCGTGTCCTCACGGTACTATTTCGGGGACAGGGGGACTATGCCGTGGATTACCGGTTGTTTTTTATTGTCTTACTCTCGTGGCGATTAGTGTAAATTTACTTCTATCCAAACCGTGCATGCCTTGGTCAAACGTTCATCACGAGAATTGATAGTCGGGTATTGCTTATGATAAGATAGCAAAACCAACCCCACTACCCCATCTTCTGTTGCGCAGCCACAATTACAACATGATTTGGATTACAAACGCTTCCGTTAAGTGGTTGCAACTGCGGGGGGAGGAGGGTTTTTTTCTAGGCTGCTCAAGTAGAATACAGCACTTGACAGCGACCCTGATTGGGTCTTGCCTTCAAAGGATACAGGCAGCAATGGCCTGCACCGACCCACTCCCTCTGCGGAGAATTCCGTATGACATCCGAAAGCGATAGTCGAACGTGATTGGTGGCGAATGGTGACTGCACCCTCTTTACTACTCCGTCTGAGGAAGTTATGCTTTGGCACATTGAAAGCGTTTCTGAAATTAGAATATGCCAGAGCCCCGATCTTTGTTATTTATTTTCAGGCATATCCCTCCTTCTCTCCTAAACCCACGTTCTCTCATTACCGTACCCAATCCTTTTTTAAGGCCCTCTTGTCACGGCTGAGGAGATATGAGACTCTTTACATCTGGCATTTGGCTTCTTGGGGGATTGCTACCCTTTTCGTCAGTAGTGGGCAGCATAGATGTTGATCCAACTAAAGACTTTTGTACCTTAAGTTCACATATGAGTAGGACTCCCTCCAGCTTCCTAAAATGCTTTCTTTCCTTCACTGTTTACTTACCAAAGGTCCAAGTATATAGTGGCCAAGAAGGATGACATTCTTTACATTGCCGGTGGGTTTATGCAGTATCCTACACGGTACCAAAATTACAGTGGCCCCAGTCTGTACCCACTTCGAATCCACAACCATTCCCCCTTTCTCCAAACTAATGATTGGACAACATGTTTAGATACGGTGCTTCGATCATTGGATATATCGAAGAGTTTCCGAACTTCTCTGGACAGTGCCTATTACATCAAAACGGAAAGAGTTCTAGGAAAAATGCCTGGTGTTTCAGATGCTGCCTTCTTCCCCACGGAATCTGGTTTTGACCTTACTTTTGGAAAGTGGGAACCGCACAACAGTACCAATTATGGAAAGGAGGACCCTCCCATTGAGGACAAGAAATGGCAATATGATATTGCAACCGAGCAATGGACAGATACGAGAATAACACGGAAGAATTGGTTCGAAACGAACACTTCAAGGAGGATATCTAGCGCAATGACAGCATGGGTTCCATCACTGAAGAAGGGTTTCCTTTTCGGTGGTACATTTTTCTCAGTAAACGGAACATCGCTCAATGTAACAGCGTTAGAGGCGCATAACGGTCTAATCACTTATGACCAAGCTACAAATACGTGGACAAACGAAACCACGAACTTCGGGGGAATAATTGATGGAGGGTTAGTTCATCTAACGACAGCTACAGATGAGGTCTTGATTCAACTTGGTGGAACGTATGGACGGGCTCCACCCGTGGTATGCCTCCCCAATCACTCTGTTTCCCCACGTGAAATGTTAATAGTATCCGGTAGAGAAAACTTTCCGAGATCTACATCTACAGCACAAGACGATCGAAATGGTATACCCAACATCTGCCACCTGGGGCGGAGGTTCCGGCTCCTCGATTTGCATTCTCCACTGCTCTCAAATCAGCTTCTGATGGTTCCAGCCATCAAATCTACATTATAGGAGGAGTCGAAGGTAGTACTTCAGAACTTTCGGCAAATACTAAAGGAGGTCGAACCGTTGGAACTATCTGGGTTCTCTCGATTCCAAGCTTTCAGTGGGCCCCATTGCCGATGACGTCAAAGACCACGCCCGCCGAACCGGGACCAAGGGTTTCACCAAAATGTCAAGCCATTGGAGAACATTACATCATTTGCTATGGCGGGAGGAACACCCTAAGTTACGACTTCGTGACTGACTATTGTGACCAGAAGGCAAATGCCGCATTCCTGTTCGATCTCAACACATCAGCATGGACAGACGAGTTTACACCGAATAAGGGAACTTACGAAATTCCCTCCACAATTACTAAGCTGATTGGTGGCAAGTAAGTTTCCGACCCCTAAAACACTGCAATAGTACACGAAGAGTGAAAGCCAATCGCCTAATAGTAAAAAGGGAGGCTCGCGCAAGAAGGTCCCAACCAATGGCTGGAGCGATCCAGATCTTGAAACCATCATGACCCTAAATGCCCCTCCCATACCACCTGGAACAAACATTGGGGCGATAGCCGGGGGTACGGTAGGAGGTGTAGCAGCTGTGGTGCTTGGGCTCCTGGGCGCGATGATGCTCCGTCGGCGCCGTCAAAAGAGATCGCAGCTTCCCCCAAAACCTGTCGAGCTCCCATCAACCGGCCCAAAGGCCCTAGGAGAGGAAGGTCTCTCGGCTAGACCTATGGAGCATAGCCAAGTCAATTGGGGCCAAGTGTGGGTTGCGGACTTGCAGTCAGGGGATGTGGCGAGCGGGGTGGGCCCTGGGCATTGAGGACGACAGGAGATAATACAGAGATAGGGGAGGAGAAGGGAAGGGGAAAAAACACTCATTCGCCATTATTCATAAGCTCATACACTCTTTCAGCGATCCAAACGAACCTGCTTCTCTTTAGTAAAGGATTCGCCCTCCCAACCCTGATCTGCTCACACACCCACTTGACTTATCCTTCACTTTCTACCAATCAAGCATGCGCTGTATTGTATTTTCTCGATCTAGGTTTTTTTCTTTCTTTTCTCAGGCACGAGCAGACGGATACCGCCATATTCTCTACCAAATTATGTTCTTTTTTCTACAGTAATTCTTCTTAGCTGTATGCCCTCAGACGATGCTTTCATTGGTTTAATGAGGGAATTTGTACCCCTTCGGTAGTCGCCACCCCTCTTCTGGTTTTTGGACTCTGCCCACTACCATCGCGATTCCTCAAGAATAACAATTCGGCAGACGACCCATCAGAGCTGTCCTGCGATATGTTAAGACATTGGGAACAAGAGTCCGTAATGCCTGCATGCGCGGCTGACCGAATTCGATGTTGTTTATATTCTTGTTTTGTTTGGGGGAGATTGCTCGGCGGGGAGGATGGGGCGGTGGAAAGCCGGTGTAGTGTGGCCCCTTATTAGAGTTGATTAAGGAAGGCAGTGAGCAGTGGTTGATCGTGGAGGTTTAGGGAACGTTGCGGGGCTTTTTTTCTGCTTCTGTAGTTACAATGATCGACTGAGAGGTTTCTATAGATGTCTTTCTCTTGCTCACATGGGAATGAGTAAGGAAGTAGGGATATGTATGGGGAAAGCGGATTTATGTCGTGACCCGTAGAAGGATTAGGATTACTTCCTTGTGTTTAATAGTATTAGGCGAGGTCACCTAAAGTAGACTATATATCGTGTTGTTTCTGTCCATCAGAGAAGTAATTCAACCTAATTCCCACTCCTATGCTATTATCGCTCGATCTTTTTTTTTTGCAGGGGGGCATTCAGGGTTGTGGTCGAGTGATAGATTGTGGAGTGGAGGGTGTGAATTTAAGGGGCTGGCGGAAGTGCTTAGATTGTTTTTCAAGTGTTTTTAGGTTCGTTTGCACAACTAGACGTGGCTGATATGTCAAAGGTGGCTCCTGATGGGCGCTAGAGTTAGGAAGTAAGCTCTCTCTGGGCTTGTCCTACCTTATTTTTCTGGGTTAGACTACGAGGGTGTCATGCCATGTAGTAAGGTATGAGTACCAGATTGGTGATAAAATTTGTGGCCGCCCTCCATTTTACACCAAAAATGGACATTTTCACCTCATAAAATCACAGCCAGTTGCCCTAAGAAAAATGTTAAAATTCCTCAGGGTCTTTAGACTCACCCAGATGTTATCATTTATATGTAACAAGCTCTGTTAGTTAATGCCCATGGCGCAATACTAGAAATAATGACAGTAGGCAAAAGGTACCCCTAATTTTGTATCAGAATCCCATAGAAAACGTACATTGCAACCCCATCCAATGACAATCCTCAGCTCCCAGCTCTCACAAGACAATGGGAAAATTCTCATAATTTTTACCTAGAAAGTTTGAACAATTACCTACACTATATCTTGGTTTTATTAAATCTACACAGTCTTGGGATGGGTTATGAGTGCCCGAAGTCTGCCATTTTTGGTGAAAAACGGGGGGTGCACGAATTTTGTCGCCAAGATCGTATGATACAAGTAAAATCAATGGCATCCAAAGAAAAGAAAAAAGGAGCTAGAGTTTTCCGGTACCGTCTATCTGCCATAGCAGGGTGTTATGTAAGGGAAATATAGACCCTGCACTAATTACTATAGCTTCAGTCCTATATTCTTACAGTTCTTTCATTGTTCACTTAGGACTACCTAGCAAGTATCGGAAGAACTGAAACAAACAGAATGATGCTATGACGTCCAGAATTTCCCCTTTAGGTTAAGTGGAGAAGACAGCGAAAAGATTCTCTTCTAGCCCTCGGTTGAGACAAATGAAGTCTCTATCCTGGGCGTGGCGAATAGCGATATGACAGAAGGGATCGGTAACGGAGATCTTTTGTTATGATATCATACCTTGCTTGACTGATTCACTTTTTCGTTTGCAAGCAAAAAACCCCCGTTAGTCAAAACGTCCTTACCGTGCCGGGGGGGGGCGCAAAGTCCTAGCGAGATGCTTAGTTCTTATGGTACTCGTGCGTCTTTGCCAAGAATACCTCCGTTAACCGAAAGTGGAGTACTTTCTAGGCTCAGTCCGGATTGCAGGACATGAAGAATACCTACTTCTACAATAGGGTGTTGCATATGATGAATAAACAATCATCTCCTAACCCATATACCAAACACCCACATTCTGAAGAGTAAAAGAAAACAAGAAACCAGTTGTGATTCTTGATTAGGTTCAGAGGGGTGTATTGAGATTCAAGGGAATATTGGCACTGTGTATGCAAGAACACGACTGGTACAAGTATTCATTGCTCACTGAAGTTGCCACTGGTTGTTGCTGTCGTTAGAGTCTCACAAGTACCTAGGTATCGGCTAGCGGAGGTATTCTTGGCAAAGACGCGTGAGTACTTTCAGGCGGCTCTCACAGCTACTAGTATATCGGCATTTCACCTTAGAGGCTCAGCTCGTACTTGTACCGAAGCCAGCAGAGAACTGAAGTACTGGGCAGCAAAGGTCAATTAACATCCTACAGTTCTTTTGTTGAGTTTTCATAATGAACAGCGCGCCGAGAGCTATAATACCAGTGAATCTAACTCCGGGGTACCCTAGTACTGAATCCTTTTAGTGGAGGTAAAGCCTTTTTATTAGCCATTTCCATTATCGTTTTCCCTCTATTATGCTTGCGGGGCCCAGGCTAGCGCTGTGGCACATTCTCTGCCGAATATTAGTGTCTTAGGGCAGAGGCAACGAACAAACTCGGACCAAAGGTTTAACCTAGGAGGCAATGATAATAAATGCACTTTCTTGTAACGCCATTCGTCCTCTCACTAAAAAAATATACGGGAAGGACAGAAGTACATAATAAACCCCGGGACAATCCCCTTTCACGAGAGGTGTCCCTACCTTCCTATAAAATTCCAACACAATACAAAGGAAGTTAATATTGATGAAATTCTCGGCAGTTCCTTATAACAAAAGAGGCGTGTTATCCCTTGGGCAGTCTGAAACACTAGTATTCGCTACCGGCCAGGTCAGGCAGCCAGCGGCTCTACTTGGTAAGGAGATGGATGCTTTCAGCCATTTTTGAGCTCAAATGACTCAGCGATGGTGGTCAGCTTAAATATTCCCTCCGCTCTAATCGCTCCAAAATAGGATTAGCGTGAAAATACCTTATATTTCGTAGCTAACTACAGCGTCCTGGTAACGAATTCTAGTATTTCAAACAACCCAAGGGATAAAGACTCTCACTCTCCAGAGACTTCCATCAATAACACCATCATGTCCTGGCATGTCCTAAATTATCATCTGCACTGCCCCCTGCACTCCGTTGCACTCCCCAGGATTCATGCCTGCCCCACCTTCGACCACCCCTGAGCACCAACCCAAACCTTACACTTACTGGTCGGGATTTGCTCTAGATTCGGTGCATAGGTCAAGTTTCTTACCTGTCTACTCGAGTATGGTGTGCCCGATACGATCTGTGTCGTAATAGTAATTTATGCCTTGAATATTCTTGCGCCGGGCTGATCATGTCGTTGGACTTGGCATAATTGCTCGGCAATAGGAAAAAATCATATTGATCTAGCGGTGATGTTGTTAGGGAAGAAGAAAACCTCCTCGCACCTGAGTATGCGATCGTTTTCTTGGGCATTTCGTTTCGTTATGGCCGTTTCGTTGTTAGTCATATTAGTTGATCCACATATGAAAACTATTTCATAAAAATCATGAGTTATCAATTTATAGGGTTGATATCTCCATAATAGAAGAAGTATGTAGTTGTTCTCATACTTCTTGCAACTCCTCAAAATATCTTGCCTAGGTAGTGTTGAGCTATCAGTTTCTGAAAATAGCTGTTTTTAGTGTAAAATATCCAATGACCTGAGTCCTTTACCACCTGACTACAACTACACAAAAATCGCTCTCCTCCAGTGACATCAACTCTGTCTTTTCCACTGTGGGTATTAGGCTAGAAATCCAGATTTTCGAGGATACATCTAAGCAAGCAACCGTTGGCCTTAGGTTTCTATAATAGCACAATGCCGTTTAATGCATGGCGATTGCTTTATCATGGGAGGCCCTGTAACCGAGCGCCTGCTTCTCGCCTAGCGGCATTGCACCGGATACCTAAAACCAACCTTATTTGCTGAAGGTGTGTACTCATAGAGAATAGGTATCTCTTACCTAATTCTCACTTCATTGAGAAGCAGAGTTGTTAGAATTGAAGAAACACGGTTCTTGGGCAGTCCGATGAAGAGTTTCCCTCAATTGTTACATTTTCCTTAAGGTGAATTTATTGTTAACTTTGAAAACCCTACTCCCGTGGCAGGGGGAACTGCCTGACCGACCCACGGTGGGTTAACAAATTCTTTACGAGGCCAGTTTTAAATGTCCGACACCACAGGGTTTAAGGCAACGTCTATTCTTAGTGAAAACCCATATAACTTGAAATAATATGGTACTGTATAGTACTAGACTTGGTACAGGTACTTTAATCTGGCCTAGAAACTCAATTATCGCCTACCGCAGAAACCCGAGCAACCGAGCAGTGTAGAGGCCTAAACTTTCATTCCTTCAAGCCCTCTAGCTAGCTAGCTAGGTATCGCAGTGCGGCATGGGATACTCTCGCGTACTGTGTCGTCGAGTTTTCCTCTCATAGTAGGGTCAAGGAATTAATGTTTTTCTTCTGTCTCGAATGTGGGAAAGGGGCTGTGTTTTTGCTGTGTACTTTGCGCCCCTTCAGAGAAGGGAATTTTGGACTTCATAGCACACGATTAGCTAGCTGGATAGTTAGAATGAAAATTTAGGTTTCTAGCACACTGCTCAACTATTCGAAGTTTTGCGATAGGGTCATCGCGAACGCTTCCTGCCCGACCGAATCGCCAAGCTCCGGTCTGGTGAGTGGGGCTGAAACGCCCGATCGAAGGGGATAATCTAGGAGCACAAGCATCTCTCGGACTGCTCAGACATCGTCAAATTTTGTGCTGCACCTGTCAGTGCATAAGACTGGGATGGCTAAAAGTGTCGCCTAAGTTTCTTTACCAATGATGCGCATAGATACGATTATATAGCTATTATCAGCAATGGTCTGAAGTTTGTACGTACTCTAGGGCTAGAGCAACTTATTCTACATCCGTGAATTTGTAGTGGTTAACAAAAGGTTGCTTATTAACAACTGTCTCAGGCATTGACTAGGGTTGTACAAAATTTTGCAGTGCCTAGGAGTCTATTATGGAGATACAGGGCTCAAGTTTTATAGGTTCCACAAGCGGGGTTTGCTACACACACCCTGTGGAACCTACAAAACTTATGCCCTGTACTGTACCTCCATAGAGTAAGAAATAATAGACACTTTCTTTTTCTTATTCCTGACTTCCTTTGGGTCTCGGGGCGTCTGGCCGGGATATTGCACTCTCGGTGGGAAATAATCTGCTCTGTTTACTTGTGGGCAGGGGGTTACTCGACACGACTCAAACTTTTTTGACTTATTCATATTAGCCAAGGGGTATTCTACCCCGCCGTCTGCATTTTTCTGGGTATTGCTAACATACTCGTTTTCCGAATTTTCCGATCGTCATGGTTAACACTCCCGGGGCACGTACCGGGTCAAGGCGAAAATATTACTAGATAAGGAAAAGCAAATCCTGAGGAAGGAACAACCATCAGCCTCCCTTATCACCCCACAAGTAATTATTGTCAGCGCCGCTCCCCCCACTAGTATACAGTGGTCACTGTATACTGTTGAAATAAAAAGCCCGGTAGAGTTGCTAACTTAAAAGCTCGAATGGGAGAAAAATGTGCTAGGATGTTGTAGTTGCCCCCCTCGCAAGGCGCTCTGTGTGTTCCTTTTGTTTTGTCTTAGCTGAGGGCTGAGTTGGCTGTGCTTTCCACTCGCGGAGCTGAGAAGGAAAATTCCAAGGTCCTCCCACATTTTTTCTTATATCAGTGTTCGTGTCCTCCCGGTACTATTTCGGGGCTCGAGGGGGTTGTGCGATGGATTATTGATCGTTTTTTATTGTCTTATTCTCGTGGTGTTTGGTGAAAACTCTCTTCTATCCCCTTGTCAAACGCTCATCACGAGAATTGATAGTGGAGTATTGCTTGTAGAAGATAGCGATATCAACCCCACTACCCCACCTTCGATTGCGCGGCCACAATTAAAAGGCGATTTGGATCGCAGACGCTTCCGTCGAGTGGTTGCAGCTGCGAAAAAAGGCAGAGTTTTCTCTAGGCTATTCAAGTAGAGTACTGTACAGCACATGATAACGACTCTGGTTGGGGCTTGCTTTCAAAGGATTCGAGCAGCAATTGCTCTCGCCCATCCACTCCCTCCGCGGAGAAACTCGTATTATACCCGACAGTGGTGGTCGAATATGACTAGTGGCAAAATGATGAATGCACTCTCGTTACTACACCAGGCGAGAAGGGTTATTATCTGTGACACATTGAGAGCGTTTCTCAAACCGTAATATGCTACAGCCTCAATCCTTCTTGCTTACATCCCACCATATCCCTCCTTCTCTCCTAAACCCAGAACCTCTCATCACCCCACCTCTCTCTAAAGCCCTCTTGTCACAGCTGAGGAGATATGCGACTCTTTGCATCCGGCATTTGGGTTCTTGGGGGATTGATCCCCTTCTCATTAGTAGCGCACAGCAGAGATGTTGACCCGACAGAAGACTTTTGTTCCTTAAGATCGCATATGAGTAGGATTCTCCCCAGCTTGTTAAAACACTTTGTATCCCTGTTTATTTACTGCAGATCCAAATATATAGTGACCCAGAAAGATGACATTCTTTATATCGCAGGAGGGCAAGTGAATTATATCAACAAGTACATTTATTACAATGGCCCTAGTTTGTACCCACTTCGAATGTACAACCTCCTCCCCTTTCTTCAAACTAACGATTCGACGACGTGATTAGATACGCTGCTTCGGTCATTGAATATATCGAAGAGTTTCAAAACTTCTCTAGACAGCGTCTATTACGTTCAAACGGAAGGATTTCCACGCACAATACCTGGTGTTGCAGATGCGGCCCTCTTCCCTACGGAATCCGGTTTTGACCTTACTTTTGGAAGGTGGGAACCCTACAACAATACCATTTATGGAAATAAGGATCCTCCCATTGAGGACAAGAAATGGCAATATGAGATTGCAACTCAACGATGGACGGATGCTGGAATAACACTAAGGAATTTCGAGACGAACACTTTAAGGAGGTTATCTAGCTCAATGACAGCATGGATTCCATCCATGAAGAAGGGCTTTCTCTTCGGTGGCGCTTTTTTCTCGGCAGACGGAACATCGTTCAATGTAACATGGTTACAGGAGCATAACGGCCTGATAACCTATGACCAGGCTACCAATACATGGACAAACAAGACAACATCACTTGGAGGAATATCTGATGGAGGCTTAGTCCATATTACGACAACTATAGATGAGGTCTTGATTCAGTTTGGTGGATACTCTGGGTTGTATACCCAAGTAGCATGTCTCTCCACTTATTGAATTTCTCTGCGTAAATGCTGATGGTATCCAACAGAGAAAGTTTTCTGAGATCAACATCTACAGCATAAAGCAATCAAAATGGTACACCCAACATCTACCACCTGAAGCTGAGGTGCCTGTTGGTCGTTTCGCATTCTGCACAGCTCTCAAAGCAGCTTCCGATGGTTCAAGTTATCAAATATACGTTATGGGGGGTCTTGAGGATAGTGCCTCAGCAGATATAGCGAAAGTACGAAGCACTGGAGCCATCTGGGTTCTCTCGATTCCAAGCCTTGAGTGGGCCCAGCTACCGTCTAGTACAAAGACCACTGCAGCGGACCCGAAAGGGAGGATTTCACCAAAATGTCAAGCAATTGGAGAACACTACATCTTCTACTATGGCGGGACCAGGGCTGAGGATTACTTTGACAGGATTACCTGCGACGAGAGGGCAAATGCTGCATTCCTGTTCGATGTCAACACATCAGCATGGACAGACGAGTTTACACCCAACAAGGGAACGTACGAAATTCCTCCGGAGGTTATTAAGCTTATTGGCGGCAAGTGAGTAATCTGATTCCTAAAACACGACAATAGTAAAAACTAATCGCTTAGTAGTAAAGACGGAGGTTCAACTAAGAAGGCCCCAGCCAATGGTTGGAGCGACCCAGCCCTTGAAACCATAATGTCCCTAAATGTCCCTCGCAAATCTAGGCCAAACGTTGGGGCGATAGCCGGGGGTACGGTGGGAGGTGTGGCTGCTGTGGTACTTGGCCTCTTAGGCGCGATGGCGCTCCGTCGGCGCCGCCAAAGGGGACCACCGCTTCCCCCAATACCTGTCGAACTCCCACGAACCGGGCCCAAGGCCCTAGGAGAGGGCGGTATCCCGGTTGAACTTATGGCGCATAATGAATCAAATTGGGGCGGGGTGTGGGCTTCGGAGCTGCAGGCAGGGGAGGGGCAGAGGGGGGTGGGCCCGGGCTTTGAAACCGGCATGAGATAATTCCGAGATAGGGGGGAAGAAAGAAATGAAGGAAGAACACCCACCCGCTATTATTCATTCATTCATATTTCATACTCTCTTTCAACAATCTAAGCGAACCACCCTCTATTCAGCAAAGGATACGCCCTCCCAGACATCATCTACTTGCCCACACACTTAACCACTTAACTTATACTTCACTTTCTACCAACTAGGCGTGCGCTGCATTGTACTTTCTCGGTCTCCAGTGGTTTTTTTCCTTTCTCAGGCACGAGCAGTGTTGAAAATGGTGCTGCTCGCCACACTCACGATACTTCCTTTGTTCAGATAGCTTCCGGGAGTGGCTGAGGATATGCGCTAAGGATTCGGGCATGTGGCTTCGGCTTCGGACGTTTGGTTTGTACGTTCGGGAAAGTATTGCGAATGCAGGAATGCGCGATAGCCTTGGGATCGTGCAGCTTTCGGGAAAGCCGGGAGGAAAGCGGAAGTACTTTAAGGCCAGCGTGAAAGAGCTGGAAGCCCGGAGGTGAGAAAGTGTTCGTCTTTCTTTTAGTTAGCCGGGAGTGCTCACAGGGGAGGGAGAGACTCACATGGAGTAGTGTGCCTCATGATGGATATGATGTCTCCGCGATTGATATATATTCCTGTGATCGCTCTCAGTTAGTTAGAGCGAGCATTGAGCATCGAGGTGTCGTTGAGCGAGAGACTGAGGTTGTTAAGTGAAGAGTTTTTCCCCCGCTTTAGAGTGCGATCATTTAGGCGTGAGTTCTTTCAACTTCCTTGGCGTTTTTCGTTTGGTTTCGCCGTGTATCGTTTCGCCACCCAAGTCAAATAAGCAGGAGGGTACCGCCATATTCCCTGACGAACTATGCTCTTCTACATTAATTCTAGTTATCCCTCAGGCCATGCTTTCATTAGTTTAGTGAGGGAATTTAGACCCCTTCGGTGATCGTACTCTCTTTCGGTTTTCTTTTTTTCGCTTTGGCCATTACCATCTGGATATCTCGAATGGAACCATAACTCGGCCGACGATCGGTAGAGTTGCGCTGCGATATATTAAGACATTGCGAACAAAAGTACATAATGCCTGACTGCGCGGCTGGCCGAATTCTATCTTGTTCATATTCTTGTTTTGTTTGGGGGGAGATTGCTAGCGGTGAAGATGGGGTATTAGAAAACCGGCGTTTAGTGTGGCTCCCTATCAGTATTCGTGGAGGAAAGTAGTCAACTATAATATATCGTGGAGGTTCCAGGAACCGGTGGGGGTTAGTTTAATTCAGTAGTTACAATAATCGACTGAGAGGTTTCTATAACTATGTCTTTCTCTTTCTCACATGGGGATGAGTAAAGAAGTAGGGATATGTATGGGGGAAACGGATTTATTTTATGATCTGTAGAAGGATTAGGATTTTTTCCTTGTGTTTAATAGTATGATATATAATATTATACCTTTGTCCTTACAATTAGTCTATGGGGGACGCTAAGCCGGAGGGCGAAGCTTATGACTACACGCTTCCTATGGTTGGCTCCACATGCGTCAAGCCCTATTCTATTCCTCCCCTACCGCTGCCGTGCTAGTCCTTCAATGCTTCCTACTCACTATTGGGAGATATGGACATGGGCACGGAGATAGATACCCTAAGTGATATTCGGTGAGATCACCTAAAGTAGGCTACATATTGTGTTGTTTTTGTCCATTAGAGAAGTAATTCAACCTAATTTCCACTCCCATGCAATTATCGCTCCAGCTTTTTTTTGCAGGGGGGCATTCAGGGTGGTAGTCGAGCAATATATTGTGGAATGGAGGGTGTGGATTTAAGGGCTGGCGGAGGTGCTTAGATTGTTTTTCAAGTGCTTTTTGGTCAGTTTGCACAACTGGATGTGCCCCAGGAGCTAGCTGATATGTCAAAGGTGTCTCTTGATGGGCGCTAGAGTTAGAAAGTAAGCTCTCTTGGGGCTTGTCTGACCTTGTTTTTCTGGCTGAGGCTACGAGGGTCTCATGCCATGTGGTAAGATATGAATACAAGTAAAATTAATGGCAGCGAAAGATAAGAAAAAAGGAGCTAGAGTTTTCTGGTAGTGTCTATGTGCCATAGCGGGGTGTTATGTAAGGGAAATTTAGACCCTGCTCTGATTACTGTAGCTTCACCAACTTAAGTCCAATATTCTTACAGTTCTTTCATTGTTCGCTTCGGACTATCTAGCAAGTATCGGAAGAACTGGAACAAATAGAATGATGCTATGACGTCCAGAATTCCCCTTTTAGGTTAAGTGGAGAAGACATAACGAAAAGATTCTCTTTTAGCTCTCGGTTGAGACAAATGGAGTCTCCATCCTGGGGGTGACGAATAGCGACATCCGACTAGAGAAGGGATCAGTAACGAGGATTTTTTACCTCGCTTGACAAATTCACTTTTTCGTTTGCAAGGAAAAAACCCCCGTTCGTCAAAACGTCCTTACCGTGCCGGGGGGGGGGGGGCGAAGTCCTAGCGAGATGTTTAGTTCTTATGGTACGGTAACTGTGCCAAGATTTCCCCCGCTTCGAAGGACAGTAGGCTTCTTTCGAACTTGCGGGAGCCTTGGCATGGGTTATCGCTTAACAGCACAGCGCGCTAACGAAATAATAGATTACAAAGTACTTTCAGGCGGTTCTCACACCTACTACCGTATAATCTGGCAAAAGTCGGACTGGCGCTAGTGAGGATCTTCTTGAACCTGACCAACCACAGCGGCCTATATGTTTAAACTGTGGCGAATTCGCCTTCTTAGAGCTCTCCTGTTGGTTCGGTTGCCTTAGTTTCGCTTTAGCTCCAATCCGACTTTTGCCAGATTATACGGTAGTATACCGGCATTTCACCTTAGAGGCTCAGCTCGTACTGTGGAGTTACAAATTGTGCTACGCGGGGTTTAGCTAGATAGTTCGTTTCTCTATAGTCACAGGCGGGAGAGGGTTTTATTTAGTTAACGGGGAAGGGGGGAAGGTGGAACTCCCGGGCAGAGAATGATTTGTAAGCACTTGCATGGATGGTGCGATTGGAGTGGTGGGCTTGGCTAGGAAAACACAAACAAGATTTGTATCTACACCACGGTTCTTTAGTCCTGCGAGCTATGGTTTCCGTTCATTGAAGTTTCTCTTGATAGTCATCGACAAAAGGTCAAAGGTTCCGATTGTGTGAGCGGTGATAGCCCGATTCGGTTTCCTTATTTCTTTTCCTCGAATTCAATCATTTCTTCCTGTTTGTTTCTTCTTTGAGGGAAAGGGAACTCGGTCTGGGAATTATCGCTCCTCCGACCGGAAATCATCGTTTCAGTACTTGTACCGAAGCCAGCAGAGAACTGAAGTACTGGGCAGCAAAGGTCAATTAACATCCTACCGTTCTTTTGTTGAATTTTCATTTTGAACATCGCGCCGAGAGCGATAATACCAGTGTGAATCTAACTCCGGGTTACCCTACTGAATCCTTTTAGTGGAGGTAAAACCTTTTTATTAGTCATTTCCACTATTGTTTTCCCTCTATTATGCTTGCGGGGCCCAGGCAAGCTCTGTGGCACATTCTCTGCCGAATACTAGTGTCCTAGGCAACAGGCAACAAACAAACTCGGACCAAGCGAAATAATCGTCTAACTTAGGAGGCGATGATAAATAAATGCACCTCCTTGTAACGCCATTCGTCCTCTCACTAAAAATATATACGGGGAGGACAGAAGCACATAATAAACCCCGGGACTATCCCCGCCCGCGAGAGGGGTCTCTACCTTCCTATAAAATTCTAACACAATACAAAGGAAGTTAATATTGATAAAATTTTCGGTAATTCCTTATAACAAAAAGAGGCGTGTTATAAAGACTCTCTCTCCCCAGAGACTTCCATCAATAACACCATCATGTCCTGGCATGTCCCAAATTATCATCTTCACAGCCCCATGCACTCCGTTGCACTTCCCAGGATTCGTACTTACCCCACCTTTGACCACCTTTAAGCATCAGCACAAATTACCTTACACTTACTGGTCGGAATTCGCCAGGATTCGGTGCAACTGTGAAGCTTCTTACCGATCTAATATATGCTCCACCCGATACGGGCTGTGTCGTGGTAGTAATTCATGTCTTGAATAGTCTTGAGACACGTTGATGGTGTCGTTGGACTTGGCATAGTTGCTCGGCAATACAGCAAAACATTACCGAGAACTGAACAAAGACCCCTGGGGCATGGTTCTCCCAGTAACAAATGCTCTTCAATCATTGCGGCCGCTGGTAGAATCCGCTAAACCCGACGGTTCTGCTAGCCAGGCATATCATTATTAAGATAGCAGCCTTATCCCAAGATAGTCTACTTCTAACTATTGCCCGCACTCGGCCTTTTGGGGCCCAACCAAAGGCTACCATATTATCTCGAGTTGTGTTATTTTTTGCTAAGGAATCGAGTTGATTAAGGTCTCTGACATCAGGTATCTGAAATCGACCTTGCAGTCGACTAAAATCTACCATCAGAACCAAGCGAATGAAAAAAAACTGATACAGCCAGATAAAGTCGCTCTTGTCCAACAATATCAACTCTATCCCCTCCCCACAGAATGGGTATTAGGCAAGAAATCCAGATCCCACATAAAGATGCACCCAAGCAAGCAAAGATTGGCTTTAGGTTTCTAGCACAACGCCCTTTAGTGCATGCCAATTGTCTGGTCAGCCGGGAGACCCGTAATTGAATGCCTACCATCCACTCAGCAATATGGTACTGTACTAAACACCTAAAATTAGCCTCGCTTGTTGGGGGCATAGTACCGTGCATCTTTATAGAAAAATCGATATCTCTTGTTTAGTGCTCAATTGAAAAAACAGAGTTGATAGAGTTGAAGAACGATTCTTAGGCAGCCCTATGAAGAGTTTCCCTTAATTATAACATCTTCCCTAAGGTGAATTTACTGTTAACCTTGACTATTGAGGCTTAATAGAGCGACGGCCCCTCCGTGGTTAAATCAAAGTTAGAAGTCAGAAGCCCTAAGCCTTGGCAGCCATGCCCAAGGCAACGCTTGAGAAAAGCAAGGAATATCCAATGACACAAACCCCTTGCTATGAAGGATTTTTCTTCTCTCAAATATTTGCTAAATTTTCCAACTTCCAACTTCCAACTTTCATTTCTGAGCGGGGCGCCGCCACTCTACTGGTAATACAGTGCCGTTAGAAAAGTTCAGGGACAAACGGCAAAACACACCAAATATGCCACATTTTGAGGTGCCCCAACATAATAATGCCTAATAACACTGCAATTCTCTGAAATTTAAAAAATCAGGTACTATCTCAAATTCAATATACTGAGCTGGTAGAGCCTCTAGATAGTTCTAAGCCTTGCAGACCTTTCTTAAAGTGGTGGTAGCCAGACATCTTGGTTCCATGTACTTAGTGATCCAATATGTAATTGGACACTCTTGCACTATTTAGTAGCAAAACAGTCTCAACACTTGTTGAATTGTAAAGTATAAAGTAGGTGTCTTGGCATTTATTTCTCACCACAAGCTAGAATACACTACATCATACCTTCCTGCAAAGGCTCAGAAAAAATATGAAATTTTTTTACAAGGTACTCCAGATACAAGAGGTGGCATTAGTAAAATTGAAGGCTCTAATTAAGTGAGATGGGGCTGTTGTGGTGTGCTGAAAAGTGGGACTTTTGGTGTGTTTTGGGATTTGTCCCCGAACTTTTCTAACTGCACTGTACACTATAATCCTGTAGGAGAAAGCACTACTAGGCAGGCTTACAACTCGGTAAATTCTGTGCCGGGTCGGTTTCTAATGCCTGTGGCCATAGAACCTAAAGCAACGCCTCCTCTTAGCGAAAACCCGTATCCCTTAGTCCGTCGCCGCACATAAGAGATCGGTGGAATATGTCTCAGTTTGAAATGCCAAGTAATTTGTTTCTAGTTAAGGAAGAATACTCTCCGAATACCATCAATCTATTCCCGATTAAAGAAAAAAGACCTCCCAGATCCCGTCATTTCTTAACCAGATCTCTTGTGCTCAGCGGCCAACGGGCTATGGGATAGCTTGAGATAATATGGTACCATATTGAGACTCAGCACGGGTGCTTTAATTTGGCCTAGAAACTCAGTTATCGACTATGATTATCGCAAATGGTCCCCGCTCCATCGAATCACCTAGCTACCACAAGTGCTGTGTGGGGCTGAAGCGCCCCATAGAAGGTGATAATATATCACTCGGACCGCTGGGAGATCACACTCTCTGCTGCGCCTTTCTTGTGCTAAGGTAGACATGGCCAAAGTGCTGCCCTAGTTTTCCTCGATAATAATGTGCATAGATATGATCGCATACCTAATATTAGCAATGGTCTGAGGTTTGTGCTAGAGCACATCCAAGAATTTCTAGTAACTGGCAAAGGGTTGCTTATTAGCCGGTGTGTCAGACACTTACCCGTTGCACAAAATTTGCAGTGCCTCAGGAGTCTATTCGGGTACGGTAGGGAATAATAAACACTTTTTTCTTTCTTATTCCTGACTTCCTTTGGGCCTTGGGGTGTCTGGCCAAAATGTGGCACTTTTGGTTGAAAATAATCCGCTCTGCTGCTTGCATAATATTATCCTGTTGCACTTCGGGATATTATTACCCTGCAGGCACCACCACTCGACAGAACTCCTCATGTGATATGTCTCATTTGCTTTTCTTCTTCGGAAAACCAATACGATGGTCGTCACGGCAAGGGCGTGGCGATCAAATCCCAGCAATGGAAGTTTTAACGTCTTAACCTGGCTGGAGGTATCATTGAACTCCGGCTCATGAGTCGGGAGCTTCATTTTGCAAGTTTATGGCAGGACCATTCAAAACTAGCAAGGATCTCTAGGGCGGTACTACTTTTAATTCAAGTTATCATGGATTCAAAATCCCACGTAGTCCTAACTTATCTGCTGGGCTAGTCAAATTCATGAAACTCACTCTCAGCTAGGAGGTATATTATAAACACCCCTGCAATAGGGTAAGGTATATCTTGAGGTAGCTAAAGTTAAGAGCCCGCGACGCGCAAGCAAAAGTATGGTATACTCGGCAAAGGAGTGGTAAAATAGCCGATCCTTATTTTGGTCTGTAAATGTTCACTTGTGAGCCGGGGTTACTCAACATCACTCAAAGAATTTTGACTTTTCAGCTGACAGGCATTCTGCCCCGCTGTCTGTTTTTATTTTTTTGAGGAATTACTAATATACCGTATTGGTTTTCCGAGTTTTTTTTGATGATTGTTGTTAATATATCCGGGGGTCCTGGGATGAAGAGACCACTCAATAAGAGAGACAAATCCTGAGAAAGGAATAACCATCGGCCTTTCTTATCGCCTGTGAAGTAATAATTGTTAATGTTGCTTCTCCTGAGCATGCCTTGGTCACCCTCTACTGTTAATATCAACTTCCGGTAGAGTTGCTACCGTATCAACTCGAATAGAGGAAAAATATGCTAGGGTGTTGTAGCCTCCTCTCCTAGGTACTATAGTAAGGCGCCGTTTGTGTTCCTTTCTTTTGTCTCAACTGAGGGCTGAGTTTTCGGCGTCCCCCCCCCGCGGAGTTGGAGAGGGAAGTTCCAACGCCGTAGCACATTTTCTTATACCGGTATTCAAGTCCTTGCGATACTATTTCCGGGGATGGAAGGGATACTCCTATGGATAACAGGTTGTTTTTATTTCCTTATTCCAGTGGCGTTTGGTGTACAGTACTCGTACATTTACTTCTATCCCAATTGCGCACGCTCTTGTGGGATGTCCATCACTGGAATTGGCACCTGTAGTGGAGTATTGCTTGTTGCTAAGAGAGTAAAGCTACCCCACTACCCCACCTCCTATTGCGCGGTCGTTATTTGAACGTGGTCTAGATCACGACTGCTTCCGCCAAGTGGTAGAAACTACCAAAAAGAGAAGAATTCCTCTAGGATACTTAAATAGAATACAGCGCACTATAGCGAATCAGATTGCGTCTTGCCTTTAAAGGGTTGGGGCAACAATTGCTCACGCCTAGCCACTTCCTCCATAGAAAATTCAGATTACACCCGACAGTGATAGTCGAATGTGACCATTGGTCGCAAATGATTGCACTCTCAAGACCACACCAGGTGAGGGAAGTTATACTGTCACACAATGAAGGCATTCCCCAAATTAGAATGTCATAGCCCCAATAGTTCCTGCTTATATCCTGCCATATCCTTCCTTCTCCCTTAAACCCAAAATCTCTCATTGCTCAATCCTTTCTTAATACCCCCCTATCACGGTTGAGGAGATATGCGACTCTTTACATCTGGCATTCGGCTTCTTGGGGCATTGTCGTCCTTTTCGTTAGTTGCCCATAGTAGGGATGTTGATCCGACTGAAGATTTCTGCTCCGTAAGTAGGCATATGAGTAGGGCTTCCTCCAGCTTGTTAGAGTGCTTTATTTCTCTCACTGTCTACTTACAAATGGTTGAGGTATATAGTGGTCGAGAAAGACGGCATGCTTTATATTGCGGGTGGAGTAGCGTTGTATCCTGATCCCTACTCAAATTACTCTGGCCCTAGTCTGTACCCACTTCGAATGCACAACCTCCCCCCCTTTCTCATAACTAACGATTGGAAAATATGGCTAGATACGGTGCTTCGATCATTGAATTTAGCAAATAGTTTCAATACATCTCTGCATAGTGTCTATTACGTACAAACTGAAAAAGTTCCAGTCACAATACCCGGTCTTTCGGACGCGGCGTTCTTCCCTACGGAATCCGGATTTGACCTTACTTTCGGGGTGTGGCGGCCATACAATAGTAAAATCTATGGAAAGAGCGATCCTCCCATCGAGGACAGGAAATGGCAATATAATAGAGCAACACAACAATGGACGAATGCTATGGTAACACTAAGGAATTGGGTCCAAACAAACACTTCAAGGAGGGTATCTAGTTCAATGACAGCATGGATTCCATCATTAAGGAAGGGTTTTCTCTTCGGTGGCTCTTTTGTCTCAACAAACGGAACATCGCTCAATGTAACATTCTTGGAGGAGCACGATGGCTTAATTACCTATGACCAGGCTACTAATACCTGGACAAACGAAACTACAGGGCTTGGAGGAATAATTTCTGGAGGCTTAGTGCATATCACAACAGCTACAGATGAGGTGTTGATTCAGCTTGGTGGAACGGGCGCCGGCGTAGTATGTCTCTCAGCCCACAAAATTTCTCCAGGTAAAATACTGATAGTGTTCGATAGAGAAAATTTTCCGAGATCAACATCTACAGTACAAACCGATCACAGTGGTATACCCAACATCTACCACCTGCAGCTCCAATGCCGGCTCCTCGATTCAGATTCTCCGCTGCTGTCAAATCAGCTTCGGACAACTCTAGCTATCAAATCTACATTATAGGAGGCGTTGAAGATGAAACTCCGGTAACTTCGGTAAATACTAAGGAATTGCGGACAGTTGGAACCATCTGGGTTCTCTCGATTCCAAGCTTTGAGTGGGCGCTGTTGCCGGTTGAACCAAAGACCACCGCGGCGGACCCGGGACCAAGGGTTTCACCAAAATGTCAAGCCATTGGAGAACACTACATCTTCTGTTATGGGGGAGAGAACGCCCTGCTTTACTCCGGCACTGTTACCTGCGACACGAGGGCAAATGCTGCATTCCTGTTAGATGTCAATACGTTGAGATGGACAGACGAGTTTACACCGAATGATGGAACGTATGAAATTCCACGGCATGTTATTGATCTTATTGGTGGCAAGTAAGTTATCCGACCCTCTGCAACATGGTATTAGTGCGCCAAGAGTGAAAACCAATCTGCTAGTAGTAAACACGGTGGCTCACTTAAGAGGGCACCACCCGGGGGCTGGAGCCACCCAGCTCTCGAAACCATAATGGAGCTAAAAGGCACTACCACCGGAAAAAGAACCAACGTTGGGGCAATAGCCGGGGGCACGGTAGGAGGTGTAGTAGCTGTGGTACTTGGCCTCTTAGGAGCGATGGCGTTCCGTCAGCACCGGCAGAAGAAATTACAGCTCCCCCCAAAGCCTGTCGAACTCCCATCCACTGGACCTAAGACGCTAGGAGAAGGAGGTAGCCCGGCTGAACTTATGGAAGATAGTGAAGCCCATTGGTGCGGAGTGCGGGCTTCGGACCTGCAGTCAGGGGAGGTGGAGAGGGGAGTGGGCCCGGACTTTCAACCCGGCATGAAATAATTCGGAGATAGGGGGTAGAAAGGAAGAAGAAACACATTCTCTTATTATTTATTCACTCATACGTTCTTTCACCAATCTAAGCCAACAGGCTCCTCTTTAGCAAAAGATACGCCCTCCCAGCAATCATATACTTACCCACCCACTTAACTTATCTTTTACTTTCTACCAGTTCGGCACGCTCTACACGGTAATTTCTCGACCTCCGGTGTTTTTCCTCCTTTTTCAGGTACGAGCGAGAGAGTACCTCCATATACCCTAGCAAATTATGTTCTTCCACATTAATTTTATTTAGTCGTATCCCCTCGGGCTTCCATCTATTTAATGATGGAATTGGACGCCTTGGGCAGTCGCCATCTCTCTTCTGATTTTTTGACTTTGTCCATTACCACCGCGATACCTCGAATGGAACAATAATTCGGCTCACGACCGGTCGGTGTTGTGTTGCGATATACTGTGACATTACGAACAAGAATCCATAATACTTGCCTGCGCGGCTGGCCGAATTCTGTGTCGTTCATGTCGTTTAGTTTGGGGGGGGGGATTGCCCGGTGGTGGGGAGGATGGGGGTGTTGGAATACCGGTGTTCAGTGTGGTTTCTGACTAGAGTTGATGGGGAGAAGTAGTCAACTATGGTTTATCGTGGAAGTTCTAGGAATCTGTGGGCGGTTTATTTGATTCGGTAGTTACAGTGATTTACTGAGAGGTTTCTATGGATATGTCATTCTCTTGCGCAGACGGGGGGCAAGGGAGTGGGGACATGTATGGGGGAAACGGATTTATGTGGCGATTCGTGGAAGGATTAGGATTATTCCCTTTCATAATAATATATACCCTTGTCCTTATCATTAGTCTATGGGGGATGCCACGCCAGAGGATGAAGCTTATGACTACACTTTTCCTATCTGCTGGACTGATGTAACAGTGGATAATGCTATGCAGGCCCCCATGTCATGTCCAAGAGAGAGATGACTAAGGGCCTCAGTATTTTTCAGTGATACCGGCAATGTGCGTAAGGTAGGAAGGATTACATGCCGCATAAACTGGTCAGAACAGGCTAGGCGCTAGTACATTCAAATAAGGCTCCCACCCCAGCCCGGTTAGGAAATCGCAAGAAGACAACATAGGATAACTCTTTGTAGCTAACTTAGGACTAATCCTTCCAGTGCTCCTATTTGACCCAATCGCCTCGGCCACTTCTTAGTTCAATGTACTGTACATGAAGCTTAAGCTATCCGCCTTCAGCATGCAATCTGCTCTGCAAAAACCGCATAACAAGGGCAAATACAGTATATTGGTTTCCGTGCTTTTTGATCATCGTGGTTAATATATCCTATATCCTAGGGCGCTAAATATAGGCAGGGCAAGGGAAGATGAAGAGAGGACGATCAGAGAGACAAATCCAAAGAAAGGAATAACCATCGGCCTTTCTTATTATGATACCTGTGAAGTAATTATTATTAATGCTGCTTCTCCTGCAGGTATGCCATGGTCGCTGTCTACTGTTAAAATCGATTCTCGGTAGAGTTGCTACCGTAAAAACTCGAATAGAAGAAAAATATGCTGAGACCTTGTAGCGGCCCCTCCTAGTACTTGCAAGGCGCCGTCTTCCCTTTTTTTTGTCTCAACTGGGAGCTGTTTGCTATCCCCCCCCCTCGCGTAGCTGAGAACGGAAATTCCTACATCCTAGCACGTCTTCTTATCCCCTACTTGTAGACTGGTGAGACATGCAGATTGGGGACCTTCGGGACAGAGTAGCTCTATGCTGTGGCTAAGTAACTTTTTGCGGTGTAGACTTGGTATTTCATGATTTTAGTTAGGCAAAGTCACTGGACCACACCCGGATTCGGAAGATCCCCAATCTGCAGGTCTCACCAGTCCATAGGATACAGGTACCGTACTCGAGTATTCGAGTCCTTGCGGTACTATTTCCAGGACAGGGGGAGATAATACCGTGGAATAGCGGTAGTGTTGTTGGCACTACAGCAGAGTAAGTCGCCAGAGTTTGTTCCATGGCACAACCCTTCAGATCGATGTGCCCGGCACGGCACGACTCGAGTATGCCGTGCCCAGGAAATACAAGTACATGTGCTCGTACAAGCAAAACGACCAAGCTCTAGCTAGCTACGAATGAACCGCGGATTTAACAAAAAAATAATACAAACAAAATGACTTTTTAAGAAGAAAAAACAAAGAAACTATCTACAAGCCTAATTCATATTGAATATCCCCCATTTCCCATCCTCCTGAGTTCTCACTGTGCTGAAGAACATGAATATTTGCTTCTTCAATAACAGAAATCAGCCCACAACAATTAAATTGTGCCAGGTAGCGCCATCAGCTAACCCCCACCCACCACACTCTGGCATTTCGTAGTGCCGTGCCGGGCACATTGGCATGGCACAAGGCACTCCAGGTACCAGCGCTACTTAGTGGTCGTTTTTATTTTCTGATTCTCGTGGCGTTTGGTGTGAATTTACTTCTATCCCAATGGCGCACGCTCTCGTCAGATGCTCATGCCGGGAATTGACACTAGTATGGTATGATACTGGAGTATTGCTTGTTGACCAGAGAGAAAAAGCGCCTCACTACCCCACCTCCTATTGCTCAGCCGCGATTGGAATGTGATTTGTATTACGGCTTCTTCCGTCAAGTAGTCCGGGGGTACAGGTCATAACTTGTAAGTTTTGTATGATAGGTTCCACAAGGGGGGTTTGCTGCCCTCACCCCTGGTGTAACCTACAGGACTTATGCCCTCTACCTCCTTAGCAACTACGAAAAAAGGAGAATTTCTCTAGGCTACCTAAGTAGAATACTTGTATGATACAGCACACCGCAGCGAGCCCGATTGAGCCCCGCCTTCTAAGGTTTCAGACAGCAATCCTCCGCCCCTAGCTACTTCCTCTGCAAATAAATCTGCATTACACCTCACAGTGAGACCGTAGCCGGATGTGCCGACTGGCCGCAAATCGCGATTGCACGCTTGTTACTACACCAAGCGAGGAAAGTTATACTGCGACCACTGAAAGCGGTTCTCAAATTAGAACATATCACGGCCCCAACCTTTTTCGCTTATTTCTGGCCTTCTTTCTTAAACCTAGGTTCTCCCATTCCCCAATCCTTTTCTAAAGCCCTCTTGTCGCAGCTGAGGAGATATGCGACCCTTTACATCTGGCGTTTGGCTTCTTGGGGGATTGCTGCTCTTTTCGTCGGTAGCACGCAGCGATGTTGATCCAACGGAAGATTTTTGTTCCTTGGGTTTACACATGAGTAGAGCTTCTCCAACTTGGCAAATAATTTCCCCCCACGATTTACTAACCAACGATCGAAGTATATAGTGGTCCAGAAAAATGATATGCTTTATATTGTGGGAGGGCGCATGGGATACCCTCTTGAGCAAGATGCTTACACCGGCCCTGGTTAGTGCCCCTTTTGAATGCACAATCTTCTCCCCAGTCCCCAAACTAACGATTCGACTACACGTTTAGATACATTACTTAGATCACTGAATACATCGGAGGGTTTCAAAACCTCTCTAGACAGTGCCTATTACATCAAAACGGAAGTGGTTCCAGGCCAAATACCTGCTGTTTCAGATGCCGCGCTCTTCCCTACGGATTCCGGGTTTGACCTTACTTTTGGGCTGTGGTGGCCATACAACGGTACCATTTATGGACAGAGGGACCCTCCCACCGAGGACAAGAAATGGCAATATGATGTTGCAGCTCAACGGTGGACGGATGCGGAAATAACACGAAGGAATTGGTTCCAGGCGGAGTCTTCAAGGAGGATATCTAGTTCAATGACAGCATGGATTCCATCATTGAGGCAGGGGTTTCTTTTCGGTGGTGCTTTCTCCTCAGTAAACGAAGCATCACTCAATGTAACAAATTTAGAGGAGCATGGTGGCCTGATTACCTATGACCAGGCTACTAACACGTGGACGAACGAAACCACACCACTTGGAGGAATATCTGATGGAGGCTTGGTGCATATCACGACAGCTAAGGATGAGGTATTGATTCAGCTTGGTGGAAGGTCTGGGTCGTCTACCTACGTAGTATGTCTCTCTACCGATTTAATTTTCCCACACGAAATGCTGACAGGATCCATTAGAGAAAGTTTTCCGAGATCAACATCTATAGCACAAACCGATCAAGGTGGTATACCCAATCTCTACCACCCGAAGCTGTGGCGCCAACTCCTCGATTCGCATTCTGCACTGCTCTCAAATCAGCTCCGGATGGTTCCAGCCATCAAATCTACATTATGGGAGGCATCGAAGCTCGTACTCCGGAAGATGCCAGGGGAGGCCCAACAGTTGATTCCATCTGGGTCCTTTCGATTCCAAGTTTTGAGTGGGCTCAACTGCCGGTTTTGTCGAAGACTACAGCCGCGAACCCGAACGGGAGGATTGCGCCAAGATGTCGAGCAATTGGAGAACACTACATTTTCTACTATGGCGGGATGAACTCCGCGAGTTACCCCGGCTACGCTACCTGTGATAAGAAGGCGAAGGCTGCATTCCTATTCGATCTCAGCACATCAACATGGACAGACGAGTTTACACCGAACAATGGAACGTACGAAATTCCTCCGGAGGTTATTAAGCAGATTGGCGGCAAGTAAGTTCCCCGACCCCCTAAAACACGGCCATAGTGCGCCAAGAGTGAAAGCCAATCGCCTAGTAGTAAACACGGGGGCTCAACTAAGAAGACCCCAGCCAACGGCTGGAGCGACCAAGCCCTTAAAACCATAATGGAGCTAAAGGTCACCACCCCTGGACCAGGAATCAACGTTGGGGCAATAGCCGGGGGTACGGTGGGAGGTGTAGCGGCTGTGGTACTTGCCCTCCTGGGCGCGATGGTGCTCCGTCGGCGCCGTCAAGAGAGATCACAGCTTCCCCCAAACCCTGTCGAACTCCCACAAACCGGACCGAAGACCCCAGAAGAGGGAAGTGGCCGGGCTGAACTTATGGAAAATAATGGAGCCCATTGGGGCGGAGTGTGGCCTTCGGAGTTGCATTCAGGGGAGGCGCAGAGGGGGGTGGTCCCGGGCTTTCAGCCCGGCATGGGATAATTCGGAGATAGGGGCAGGGGGGAAGAAGAAACATATTCTCTTGTTATTTATTCACTCATACGTTCTTTCACCAATCTAAGCGAACAGGCTCCTCTTTATCAAAGGATACGCCCTCCCAGCCACCATCTACTTGCCCACCCACTTAACCTATCCTTTACTTTCTACCAGTTCGGCATGCGCTTCACAGTACTTTCCCGATCTCCCGTGATTTTTTTCCTTTTTCGGGCACGAACGAGAGGGTACCTCTATATCCCCTAGCAAATTATGCTCTTCTACATTAACTATATTTAGTCGTGTGCCCTCAGGCGATGCTTTCATTTGTTTAATAGGGAACTTGAACGCCTTCAGCAGTCGCCATCTCTCTTCCGGTTTTTTTGACTTTGTCCATTACCACCGCGATACCTCGGATGGAACAATAATTCACCCGACGACTACTCGGAGTTGTGCTGCGATATGATAAGACGTTGCGAACAAGAATCCATAATGCTTGCCTACGCGGCTGGCCGAATTCTATGTTGTTCATATTCCTGTTTTGTTTGGGGGGGGGGGGGGGGGTATTCCCAGTGGGGGGGAGGATGGGGGTGTTGGAAAACCGGTGTTTATTGTGGTCTCCTATTAGATCTGGTTGAGGAAGGTAGAGCTGTGGTTTATCGTGGCGGTTTAGGGAACGTTGTGGGCGGTTTTTTTGATCCTGTAGTTACAATGATTTACGGACAGGTTTCTACAGACATTCCTTTCCTTGCCACCCCGGGAGTATGTATGTAGGGGGAATGGGCCGCGCGCGGAGAGAAACGGATATATGTGGTGATCTGTGGAAGGATCAGAAAGATTTCCTTATGCTTCGCATAACCCTTGTCTCTACTACAGGTCTACGGGGGACATTGAGCGAGAAAACGAAGTTCAGAGTGATACTCGACAAGATCACTGAAGTAGGGTGCATATTCTCTCAGAGAAGTGGTTCAATCAAATCTCCACTCCTATAATATTACCTCAATTTTTTTGAAAACATTTGTTGTAATATGCGATTGGAACTCGAACGAAGAAGTGATGATAGCAAAAGAGTCAAGATAATAGATTACCGCGAACTACTAATTGAATGACAGGAATGATATAGACAAGCTATATAGCGAAATGACTTGGTCCCACTTCCACCAAGCTTCCGTAACAAAGAACAAAGGTATTGAAAGAAAACACATATAGGAACAAAAGAAATAATAATGAAAGTATAAAGTTCGGACTTGTACCTGGCTTGAGAACAAATATAAAGACTTAGAAGAAGAATTTGAGAGGAGAAAGAAACCATATTTGAGAGGACCAAGAAATCATATACGAACAACATTCATGGTTGGTCATCGAGTGATAGATTGTGAAAGGGAGGGTTTGAATTTAGGTGGCTGGAGCAAGTGCTAGAGGCTTTTGACGTGTTTTTTTGGCTCCTTTTCACAATCGGATGTACCTCTGGGGTGGTGCCTGATAGTGATATGGTGTGGGGAGGGAGCTCGCTTCCGGCCTGCCCGACCCCGCCTGGCGGGGTTGGCCCCCAGCCGGCTTGCCGAGAATAGAAACTAAGGGAAAATTGACTTATCTAACCTGACGGAAAGCCTGGCTTTAGCCACATGAGATCAGTATGTTACAAAGTGTGCTTTCCATTGGTGCACCGTAGTTAATCAAAATATCTTGAAATTGAAAACTACCATGGACACATAAGCTATCAAGGGGCTTCAGCTCCTGCCTGGGTGGTGGCCACATGCCCAATTCAATGAGAAATCTACTTTACCGTACTGCGCCCGGCTACTTGTCATTCAGCTAGACTCTTATTACCTCAGTTTTAGGCTCGGGTCGGCCTGCCGGAATATATTGTCTCTTCCTTCGGGAGCCTTGTAGGGTTAGGGTTTGCTCCATTGGTAATATGATATTTCCCATGCACTGTACTACTCGAGTAGTACCGTACTCGCGCACTCACCAATCGCGGAGCTAGGCAGATCCGAATTCACAGCAGGTATCATAATATCCCTTCCCGCCTCCTACCTTCAGAACACCTTACTTACATCTTTCCCCAAACGCCGTGTGTTGTACGGGGCAACTCAAAGGAAAAACCAAATATCGGGTTATTGTAAAAGGCTTCTACTAAAGGCTTATAACCCGTTCGCCCTATGATCAAATTTGCTATGTTATGAGGTGACTGGAAATTGTATATATTGCATATTGCTCCTCTAAATGACGGTTGGGGTCGGGAGCTTGCGCGCTGATTTTTTATAGTATCGAAAACCTCAATTGGCCGGCCTGAAGATATAAAAAACATCAATCTTTTTTCCCTAGATTCAATTTTCGCTAAACCTCAAATCCCACTAGCCAAAGTATACACAAAAAGTAAAAGCGATACTCACGTATCAGCTGTCTTGCTAATAGTTATGACGAAAACACTGAAATCTAGTAGGAGGCCCGCAAGCTGAGGTGTAACCAAAAAAGGGCAACTTTAAAGTATTTCACTTGCAACAAAACATCAGAAGTGTCAGAAAAAAATGCAACTTGCATTTTGTCGAGAAGTGAAGGCTTTTGTTGTGCAGCGGAAGATTGTTGATTAAGTTCTCTGGGCCGCGCGGAACATGAGCGGTATAAGTATACCCTATCCTGATGACGCAACCCATGATGCAGAATACAGACTTCCGCGTACGCTCTCCCATACGGGATAGTGAGTCGGAAGTCTCAAGCAATTCTCTTGTATCATACCTCCCTCGGAGGACCATTTCTCAATACATTTAGAGGTATCGGACCGAGTGATAAAGAATGATCCGGGAAAGTAAAATCCAGCAAGAAGAGAAAAAAATACATATTATCCCTTTCTCATAGTTACTGTATACCATGGCGTAAGGGGGGGTTCCGATTTTACTCTGGCATAGAATATCTACTGATGGGGCGGGCGCCTACACCGGAAGGGTTATTTGTTGGGGGGTGCTCAAAGGGAAAAGGTCTTAGGGCTAGGGGGGATGGTGGATGAAATCTTTATGTTTGCCGCTTGAAATAAGAATTTAATATCATTTCACTCCGGGGAAGTGGTATTTGTGTTCATCGCCCGAAAGAAAAGGTCATTTCGGTAGTCGGAAGAGGTACTAGTAATTGTAACTAAATTTATACTACTGGTAGAGGAACGCAATTTGTGATAGGGATATGGTTGCACTCCCCACCCGCCTAGGGGGGGGGGGGGTTGAAGGAGGAGACAACATATGTCTCATAGGTAGAAAGTGAGGGATAAGCTGGGTGAGTGAGCAAACAGATGATGGCCAGAAAGGTATATCTTCTCCAAAAGAGAAGTTCGGCGGATTGCTGAGGGGAAGGCGTGGATGAATGAGGGCGGATGCGTGCCTCTCTTCACTTCCCTCTTTCCTTCTCTACCTCCCTACTGGCAGAATTGTCTTGTCTCTATCCCTGGGTGTAATGGATACCTCCCCCGCGGGCAATTCTACAGCGTGCGCTTTGCTCCCATTGACTAGAGGAGGCTTCACTTTCCTCCTTCGACGGCGCTTACAGAGCATTATTGCGCCCAAGATGCCAAGCGCCACAGCTACTACACCTGCCACTGTACCCCCGGCTATCGCTCCAACGTTCGATTTAGATGAGCCTGAGCCAGAGCCTGATATGTTAGATGGTCTTGTGCCGCTGTTGTTGTTGGTGTTTGTACCGCCCCCCGGGTTTCCGGCTGGGGGGGCGGTTTTTAGTCTCATTATAGTTTCAAGATCTGGGTCGGTCCAGCCTTTTGTTGGGGCCTTTTTGGTCGAACCCCCGGTTTTGCTACTGGGCAATTAGTGCTCGTCCTTAGAAAACTGTTCACCGTGCTTTAGGGATTCAGATAACTTACTCGCCGCCTATAAGAGCAATAATTTTGGGGGGAACTTCGTATGTTCCCTCGTTCGGCGTAAATTCGTCGGTCCATGTTGATGTGTTGACATCGAACAGGAATGCAGCGTTTGCCTTCTTATCGCAGGTAAGGGAGCCGGAGTAAGTCAGGGCATTCCTCCCGCCATAGTAGAAGATGTAGTGTTCTCCAATAGTTTGACATTTTGGTGAGATCCTCCCCCTCGGGTCAGTGGCGGTATTCTTTGATGTAACCGGCAACTGGGCCCACTCAAAACTCGGAATTGAGAGAACCCAGATGGATGGAGTGGTTGGACCTCCCGTAACATCTACTGAAGTGCGCGCCTCAGTGTTCCCAACGGGCCAGGCCGATGGTAGGCCGGCCTATAGGCCGTAGGCCGGGCTAAGGAAGGCCGCTCCGGAAGACAGCCTAGGCCCATATAGGCCGAATTCGATCGGCCTACGAAAGCCTATCAGGCCTGATAGGCGCCTATAGGCCCGGAGATTAGCGTTGAGAACAGATTGCATTAAGGGTATTCAACCCCCCCACCCCCCCTCCCCTCTTCCGAGTTTATCGCCTGTGATTTTTTTTCCTCCTTTACCTTCGGCTATTATGATACTTCTTAATTAATCACAAAACGAGTAATTCAACTAATTAATTCACTACCTCTAGTATTTTTTTGTGTTTTTTTTGCTAAGAAGCGAAACCGTTACTTTATTTTTAATCATATTCCGTAATTGGGAAACATTTACCGTGAATTTTGCTGTTGACACAGAGCAGCTGCTCACTATGAGTGGGTCCGCCGAAGCCGTATAGGCCGGCCTAGGCTATATAGGCCAGGCCGGCCTATCAGGCAGCTGGGAAAAAGCCTATATGGCCTATAGGCGGGCCCGGCCAGGCCAGGCTCAGGCTTAACCAGGCCTGCAGGCTCGGGCCAGGCTAGATCGGAGAGAATTTGGACAGGCCGGGCCCGGCTTTACCGAAGCCTGGCCGGCCTGGCCCGTTGGGAACACTGGCGCCTCAAGCCCCCCGATAATGTAGATTTGATGGCTGGAGCCGTCCGAAGCTGATTTGAGAGCAGTGCAGAATGCGAATCGAGGAGTTGGTACCGCAGCTTCGTGGGGTAGATATTGGGTATACCACTTTGATCGGTTTGTGCTATAGATGTTGATCTCGGAAAATTTTCTCTAATGGATACAATCAGCATTTTGCCTAGGGAAATTAATGGATAGAGTGGCATGCCAGGCGGGCGGCCCACTCAGACCTTCCACCAAACTGAATCAAGACCTCATCTGTAGCTGTGGTAATGTGCACCAAGGCTCCCTCAGATATTCCTCCCAGTGGTGTGGTTTCGTTTGTCCACTTATTAGCAGCCTGGTCGTAAGTGATTAGGCCGTTGTGCTCCTCTAAGTCTGTGGCTTTGAGCGATGTCCCGTTTACCGAGACAAAAGTGCCACCGAAAAGAAAACCCTTCTTCAAGGACGGAATCCAAGTTATCATTGAACTAGATATCCTCCTTGAAGTATCCGTCTGGAACCAATTCCTCCGTGTTATTCCCGCATCCGTCCACCGTTGAGTTGCGATCTCATATTTCCATTTCCTGTCCTCGGTAGGAGCGTCCTTTGTTTCATAAACGGTACTGTTGTATGGCTGCCAATTTCCAAAAGTGAGATCAAAACCGGATTCCGTAGGGAAAAATGCACCGTTCGAAACACCAGGTACTGTGGTGGGGACCTGTTCCATTCGGATGTAATTGGAACTATCTTGAGAAGTTTGGAAACTCTTAGACACATTCAATGACCGAAGAACCGTATCTAAGCACGTTGTGGATCGTTAGTTTGGACAGGGAGAGAAGGTCCTGCATCCGAAGGAGGAACGAACTAGGACCATCGTAACCCCCGTACCCCGCAGAATACAACATCCATCCTCCCGTAATGTAAAGGATACCATCTTTCTGGGCCACTGCATATTCGATCTCTGGTGAGTGAAAAGCGAAATAAAAGGGTTTGGCAGGCTGGAGGGAGCCCTACTCATATGCGCACTTAAGGAACAAAAATCTTCTGTTGGATCAACATCCCTGCCCAGCACTACCGGTGTCAAGGACAGGAACGCCCCAAGATACCGAAGCCCGAATGTAAAGAATGGCATATTTCCCCAGCTGTCACAAAAACGGCTGTAGAAGAAGAGGGTTAAACAATAAGAGAAGGTGGGCTTAAGTGAGAAGGAGGGACATGGCCGGAGATAAACAGGGGAATTTTTCTTGGAACAGGTTGGGGCTGTGGGGTATTATGAATTGAGAAGCGCTTCCAACGTCGGATATCACAGAATGGCTTCCCTCACTAAAGATGTCAACTGGAATGCAGTTGTTATTTGCGGCCAGTCATCATATTTGACTATCAATCGGAGGGGTTATCAAGGTTCTCGGCGGAAGAAAGGGCCACTCTTAATGGCCTGACAGTTGTGCAGCGGACCAGCATTGCATATCACCAAAATTCTGAGGCTGCTTTACGGACATCATGTCACAAACGTGTGGTGGACCCGCTCTCACTGGCCGTTGGTGTCCGGGGCCCAGAGGCAACAACCCGCTTGCCATCATTGCCCGGTAGAATAAAGAAAATGTTTGCTTTTTTACACGTTAGGCGGGTACTCGGGTGTCAGGGTTAGTCCGCGAACACCAGGATTTATTCTGAGCATGAGCTAAAGTGGCAAATATCCAATAGAAACCTTGAATAGATAGTTCAACCAATAGTAAAGCAGAAAGCGTTCGAGGAATTCTTCTGGTTTTCAACACACACCCCTTAGTGCGTGCGCTATTCCTAATATCGTCGTTAGCTTTGTCAGCCCTGTGTTCGCGGACTAGCCCTGGTATCCGAGTACTTGTACTCGAGTACCAAGATATTGTGCAAGCAACAGAGTGTGTAATTATCTTCCAAAAGTGTCAAGTTACAGCTTGGCTAGACGCCGTACTACCTGAAGAAAATCAGGGAAAAATAAAGAGGCGTTGTTGATAGGTTGTGCATTTCCGTGTGGCGCTTTAGCCGCCAAGGGATTCGACAGAGCCGGAACTATTGGGACAACCATCCAAGTATTACTAATTGCGAGAGGTCTGTAAACCGATTATTGCATCCCACCGATAACGCAAAACTCTGCTCAAGGAAGCGAGGTTTGGACTTAGTTCATACTAGCAGTCAACTCTACAAACTCTAGGAAATGACGAGTACTGGCTGTGGATAAGACAGTGGCATTTCTAGGCTACCATAGATTAAATTACAATCAATATGAGCACTCATATGGGTCCATACTGCATCCTTTTGTAGGCCCCCAGGCGGGGAGGATAAAAATGGTGGGGGCAATATTTAAAAAAAGTATCTTTGAATAAAGCTGCTATCACAATAACCTGGCAGATTCCGCTTACAACAACAGAAGAACTTTCTCCACGGGTTTCGGGATTCTCCGGATAGCCAAGAATCCATCCTTTTGCATTGCATCTGCCAAGAACCTCTTGAACATCTCGACATCCGAGCAGGTACCCGAGCACTCAAATGGAGGACTACCGTAGCACAAAGACATGCAATATCGAGCAGCTGCAAGATTCATAACAGGTCACTCCAGGGATATCCGAAGAACGCTGGGTGCTTCAAGGAGCAGACTATGTGACTGAGTATATAACAAAGGGTAAGTGGGCGAGGTGCCACAAAAAGTCTTGGTTTATTGTCCACCGCAGGTGTTACCAGACTTTTTTCCCACATGAGTTTGAACGCTAATGGTGCCAAAGGTTGTGGCTCACCGCCACAACCCCCGAGCGCTCGCAACCGGGGGCGCTCCAAAGGAGTGCCCCCCATCTCCACGATAATTTCATGTTCAACGATAACCTTTTTCTTAAGGACAATTTGATGCTCAACAATGAACTTGTATGATTAGAATTTAATACTTAATTATAGATTTGTACAATAACAACTCCGTTCTTAAGAATGAATCAGTAAAAATAATAATCTAATAATATATAATAATAAGCTTGTGAGAGCAATAATTCCACGCCTGCCAGTGAGAATTAACCCGCAGTAATCTACTTTACAGAGCAGCACTTGTGTCCCTTCCCTTCTAACTTCCACACATGAAGCCTCCACCACCTTCTGGTGATTTCTTCTCAAATAATGGTTTATTCTTAAGAATGGAATTATTATTGTATGATATCATACAAATTATTATTAAGTATGAAATTCTAGTTATACAAGCTCATTGTTGAGCATCAAATTATATTATCGTGAGCATGAAATTATCGTTGAGATGGCGAGCACTCCAAAGGAGTGCCCCCGGTTACGAGTTTATCATACAAGCGACCTGGGTGGTGGACGCCACCACCTTGACACGATTAGCCTCGCAGAGGGAGCTCCCTCGCTAAGGGCTCCGCCGGTCTAATCCACGCGAACCTACTACTCGAGTACTCGAGTACCGTATTTTAGATTGAAGTTTGTGTAACGAATTTCAGATCCCGTGATTGGGGGGTTGTCGGTCAGCCTTTACGATCAACCCCGCTTTCCTCAATTTCAAGCTCTTGCGTTAACGCACCCCAAGCTACGGCAATCAACACATTCCTCTCAAAATTCAAAGCGGTGGAAATTGAAAAAATGTCACAAACTCTCAGCAATAACGAAAACTGTACCATTATCACAAATAGCTTCAACAGCACCGCACACGATGATAGGTCTGAAATACTGATGTGGCTATCGCCATTAGAACCGCGGGCACGGCATCAGGACATCGGGGCCCAGCGGGTCGACAATATAGGAGCCTGGTTGCTGGAGACCGCGGAGTTCAGACGCTGGTACAAGGGCAGTGGGGAGGATGAATGTTACCATCCGACCCTATTCTGTCATGGCGATCCAGGAGTGGGAAAGAGCTACATCATGTAAGAGAGTGTGAATCATTATAGGAAATAAAAGAATGCTGGAGCTGATAGGTTGCGATGATAGTTCACTGGTTATAGACAAGCTGTGCAATGAGGCCATTCGGGAGGACGCTGCGATTGCGTGTTTTTACTTCGACTTTGCTGCTCGGAATGAGCAGTCACCGGTAAATATGCTCGGCTCCCTGCTGAGACAAATTGTCAACGGACTGGGGGAAGTTCCGGAACCGGTAGCCCGAGGCTTTCAGGAAGAAAAAATGGTAATTGGGGGTAGAGGACTCCAGGTCTCGGGGATTTTGAAGATGTTCCAAACGGTCACAGCCGCAAAGCGCACGTTCATATGTGTTGACGCACTTGACGAGTGTGTGCCAGAGCATCGAATGGTGGTTCTTGAGTCATTGGGGCAGATTCTGCAAGGGTCACGATGTACTCACATATTTATGACCGGGAGGTCACAAGTCCGGACTGAGGTGGAGAGGAAATTGGATGGAGTGGTAACTTTTATATCGATACGGACTACGGAGGATGGTGTTGTTAGATTCCTGCTGGAGAAACTCAGGAAGGACGCTGCGCCCGAGATAATGAGCAGCACATTGGAGGCTGACATTATGAAGAGCATTCCCCAAATAAACTCGGAAACGTATGTGAAAGCGAGTTCAAGGGAAAGGCTACCCAAGCAAAGGGCTGACATATTCGAATCTAGGTTCTTACTTGCTTCTCTCCATATCAAGGCAATCCTGCGAGGGACCACTATCGCTGGGCGGAGAAAAGCACTCAAGGCAATAAAAGGCGGGGCAGGGTTAGGGGATGCATACGGTGTGACACTGGAGCGGATAAAAGCGCAGGACGAGGAGAATACGAAACTTGCGATGGCCACTCTTACATGGATATGCCATTCGGAACGGCCATTACAGGTGGATGAGTTGTGCCATGCGCTGGCAGTGGAGATAGGAACAACAGATTTCGATCCCGAAAATATTCCCTCCATAGTTACCTTGCTACACTGCTGTCAAGGCTTAATCACAGTCGATAAGGAAGCTTCGACTGTGCGGTTAATCCACCATTCCCTCCAGGAGTATCTTTGTGCTCATCCGGATCTCTTCAGCAAAACTCACTCGATACTTGCAGAAACTTGCTTGACATATCTGAGCTCACAACAGGTCAAGAACCTTAAGCCCCATTCTCTCCCAGACCATCAGAGCATGCCATTCCTCACATATTCCTCAAGATACTGGGGAACACATGCCCGGAGAGAACTCTCAGACCATGCGAGGACCCTTGCACTAGAGCTCTTGGACCACTACGAAGACCACGTGTCCGCTGTATCACTTTTGAAGCAGGAAATGCATCCCAGTCGTACTGGAGACATCCTTATATCTTCACTCTTCTCTGGACTACATTGCGCATCGTTCTTCGGGATTGCTGAACTTGTGACTGCGATTATGAGAACTGGAGGCTGCAAAATCAACCAACGAGGTTGCACAGGTAGTACGCCACTGACGTGGGCGGCAAGGAATGGACATATAGGAGCGGCGAAACTACTGCTGGGACAGGAAGGTGTCGACCCCAACCTCCCAGGTGTGTACAATCGAACGCCACTCGGGAGTGCTGCTGTCAAGGGACATGAAGGGGTTGTCAAGTTACTGCTAGGACGGGAAGATATCGACCCCAATCACCCAGATGTGAATGATCGAACACCGCTCGCATGCGCTGCTGTTGAGGGACATGAAGCAGTGGTTAAGGTACTACTAGAACGGGAAGATATCAACCCCAATCGCCCAGGTGTGCAGGGCCGAACACCGCTCGCATGTGCTGCTGTCGCGGGACACGAAGGGGTGGCCAAATTACTGCTGAGACGGCAAGATATTAATCCCAATCGCCCAGATGAAAATGATCGAACACCGCTTGGATCTGCTGCTCTCGAGGGACATGAAGGAATGGTCAAACTCCTTCTCGAAGCGGGAAGTGTCGATTGCAATCGCCCTGACAAGTTTGATCGAACACCACTTGGGTGTGCTGCTATTAGGGGACATGGAGGAGTCGTGAAGGTATTGTTGGATCGGGAAGATGTTGATCCCAATCTTCCTGATATGTTTAACCAGACGCCACTTAGGTGCGCTGCCGTCGATGGACATGAAAGAGTGGTCAAGTTATTACTGGAGCGGGAGGATATCGATCCAAATAGACCGGATGCGGGTGACCAGACACCCCTCTTTTGTGCTGCTGTCGCAGGACATGAAGGAGTGGTCAAGCTATTACTGCAACGGAAGGATGTTGACCCAAATAGCCCAGATGTGAATGGCCGAACACCACTCGGGTATGCTGCTCTCGGCGGGCACGAAGGGGTGGTTAAGCTATTGCTGAAACGAGAAGATGTTGACCCCAATCGCCCAGATAAGTTTAATCAAACGCCACTTAGGTGTGCCGCTGTCGACGGACATGAAGGGGTGGTTAAGCTATTGCTAGGACGGAAAGATGTCGATCCAAATAGCCTAGATGCAAATGGTCGAACACCACTCGGGTGTGCGGCTCTCGGCGGACATGGAGGGGTGGTCAAGCAATTGCTAGAACGGAAGGATGTTGACCCAAATAGCCCAGATGTGAATGATCGAACACCGCTCGGATGTGCTACCCTCGGCGGACATGAAGGGGTGGTCAAGTTATTGTTGGGACGAGAAGACGCCAACCCCAATCGCCCAGATAAGTTTAATCAAACGCCACTTAGGTGTGCCGCTGTCGACGGACATGAAGGGGTGGTTAAGCTACTGCTAGAACGGAAAGATGTCGACCCAAATAGCCTAGACGCAAATGGTCGAACACCACTCGGGTGTGCTGCTCTCGAGGGACACGAAGGAGTGATCAGGCTATTGTTGGAGAAGGAAGGTGTCGACACTGAGAGGCCAGATAAATACGGCTGCGCACCACTCTCTCATGCTAGTAGGAATGGACATGGAGGAGTAGTGAGGCTACTACAAACCGGGATATCTATGGGAAGCGCAGACCCACAGCGACCCCATCTACTACAAACGGCCCAAGAGGAAGTAGAGTTCTAGGGCACTTGATTGACTAGGCCTAAGCCGTGCGGGATGCTCTTTTTTCTAGCGTTGCCTTGCTTAGTCTTAGGGAACCTAGTGATACACTATTCCAGCCGTTGCCGCCTTCTGCTTTTCCCTTGTATTTCCTTTACACCAGTCTATTTCCATTCACATGCTCTCGAAATTCTTTGCTGCTGTCATTAGCTGAGATCCTAGGTGCATTTGTTACCGCCTACGAGTCAAGGCTCAAGAGCCTATTTTTGGTGTTCGGGCTGCAGCCACCAGGGGACTATTTCATTCGTTAACGTACATCCTTTATCTTCAGTACAATTTCCCGGTCGAATAGATCTCTGGTTACAAAATTTCCTCTTTTTCTACTTCTTTATTCATCTATTTCTTCTCTGTCTTCTCTCGCTAGCTTTAGATAAATGGATAGATAGAGGGATTGATAAGCTTCACATAGACCTCTCTCTGACACATGAGGGCCCAGAGTAGGCGTTCCAGGAGCCACCATGGACAAGAGAATCGGCCCTAGATATCGCGATTTCAAGATGATATTCTTCCCGGCACCAGTCAGCGCTCGAATTCCTCATCTATGCCCTACGCTCCAAATATACCTCCCATTCCAACCCCTTCCAACTTCCCACTAGGATCCATAAGCGAGATTGAACCTGCCCTATGTTGGATTGCCTATAGGTCATGCGGTTAGACGGTTGTGCAGATATGCATGTATGCGGATATGCAGCCAGGAGAGATACGATTTGGGGCATGCGACTCCTTGATATCCAGCGGTTCGACGTTTTCCCACGAGCTGTTGTTCTCACATCCTGTGCCACTAGGCATAGGATATTTCTTTTATGGTTTTGTTGATGTTTCTAGCCATATGGTATGAGGTATCGGGTATTTGGTTGGTTTCATTGTTTCTTTCATACCTTATGTCACTAGGCATACGGGAGTTGGCGCACCGGCAGGGCATAGGCCCTAGGATCACGGAGGATCATGGGATATCAGGATGGGTCTAGATTTTTTGTGATCATTAGGGATAAGGTTTTTTTAGCTGCGTGTGTTTCTTTAGAGTGGGTTGAGTTTCGGGAGTGTTTTGTTGTTGTTAGTTAGGCGGAGAGATATATCTCCTGGCTTGTCCTTAGCTAGAGAGTGAGCAGCCATCTAGTCCACCGTCCCTCCATCCTTGACCGCTCCGCTTAGAGTCTATTGTGATCGCACTTTCGTTCACTTCATCTTTTGTGCTTTCCCTTAGGCTTCGTCACCCTATCCGTGTAAGTTTCCTCTAGCAAGGCGGTGCTCAAAGAGAACTCTTGGATTGGTGCGGAAGCAGCAACCTGATGGGTTATAATTATACGCTACCTCTCAAACCTACCGCTGCCGGTAGGTTGAAAATTCAAGCTGGGTGTAAAGATACGCTCATCCTTACTTATACAATATGACTGATAGCGACACTCTGATGGCAGCTCGCTCACAACCCAATGAAGACTGGGGTAGCGTAGGTAACGACGCGAAGTCCAGGAGAAAAGCACGTAAGTGTTTGTTGTGATATGTGAGAATAACAACTTGTATGACCTAACTTATGTACTATTCAACTCTATGGGTGCTCTCGTCTGGTAGCTCCGACTTAAATACAGAAGAGAGCGCACAAACCCACAAAACAGCCCAAATTGCAGTCACAACCCCAAACCGGTCATGGAAATCACGATGATTCCAAATCTGTCGTGGTAGTCACAACACCAATCCGGTCGTACCCCAAACTAACTATCATACCCTAGCAACTATGGGATTCCAGCTATCAATGACGAAGATCTAGGATACGCTGGTTTGCCACGGTATTTTTGGGAAATTTTTGGAAAACACGAATCTGAGCAATCCACGGGACTCGAATACACGCCCCGGTTATTAGCAGAAGTATCGAAAGTAGGAGCGGGGAGAGCGGGGCTGAGGAGCTATCACGGTATCGTCTTACTAGTTGCACATTCTTGATAGTTGTGATAAAACTGGCAGTGTGATGCCGCTAACCGCGCAAACAAGCCTGATACTCTTGAAAATAGCTGGCCGGGTGCACGGGGCGCCGTATCGTCTCACACCTTGTGATGCCTATGTCAAAATGGGAGAAATGATTTACTCAGCGGTGGACGGGAGTGAGAGGATTCGCTTGGAACTTGGGCACTGCGTAGGAAGGGTATGAAATAAAACTTCTACAGCTTTATTCCCTCTACCAAAAAAAACTAAACTAATAGTAAAGGCAGGTGTATGAGTAAAACACAAATAATGTGTCCTATCCTTCCACGGATCACTAAACCTGTCTCTACATCTCCCCACATTTCCCAATTCCCGGGCACACTCCTGTGATAAGAGAAGAAATACACATTGGTAGAATCCTCTCTGTTGCTTAGTCACCCAGATGTCCTGGTTGTCGTTGGTAGCAGGTCTCTTGGGTGATTTCCTAAGCTCTCTTCCTTCGGCTCTACAGATGCAAAGTCGTCCTTCTGACTTTCCGAAGATCTAATTAATCCACCCCATCCTACTGTAAATCTTATCATGCCCCTCCTTCTCCCTTACTGTCGTCTTCACTAAAGCTACCTCTCACATTTTCTCGTACCCAATTAGCTCCCACACAAAGACTCTATCCCTGGCGGTATCCGGGTTCGTTCACCCGGTATCATTTCGATCCCATGAACTGGAGAGACCTGCGGATTGGGGACCTTCCGAATCAGGGGGGGGCTGGTGTGGCTCAGTGGCTTTGTCCGACTAAAATCACGAAATACCAAGACTTTTCACAGCAAAAAAGTTGCTTGGCCACAGCATAGAGCTACTGTATACGGAAGGTCCCCAATCTGCATGTCTCACCAGTCCATGGGATACTATTAGGAATTTAGTAGTACCGATAACCACATGGGAATGCAGACCAGGTGTCAGCAGAGTTTAGTTCTCTGACAAGAAGTAGGTCTACCCGTGGCTAGACTCATGAGCTTGCTGGCTTTGTGCCTTTGTCGCCAACCTGCCCTAGCACAGTCTCGAAGTCTCACTACTTAAGTATATACTAAATTACCCTATAGTCGCTTTTGTCCACCAGCCCACTTCTCTCACTTCTCCCGCCATGGCCCGCATCGGGCAGGAAAAAGAAGGCAATTATCCTGGAATATATATCCCCCAAAAGTACGAGGTTTGCGCCCTGAACCAGCAACTGGCGTGATATATCCGCTGGGGACGTAACTTTGAGATCGGCAGTAGCACTAAATGTCGGATATTCCACAAATTTCAAGGCTTACTTCTTTCCCGCTTGTAATGTCGTAGTGGAGGATTCGGTTCACCGCCACCGGGAAAGCATTTGACCACATATTGAGCCTCCTCCCTTAGGATTCTTGTTTCGTTAGCAATTTTTCGGCAGCCTTCGGATCCTACGTGAACTTTAATTACTCATAATCACTCATTGTTTGTGGCTATGTGTCCCCTGCCTTTTGCTTTACCTTTGGACATGGTGTGTGCTGGGAAGGTATCAGTAGCTGAGAAGTTATGGCTGCTACCCCAGTATCGGCGAGTTGCTAAAAACGACTCTGGTGAGGTAGCTTCCCGAGTGATAATACATGATTTATATGGAGTGGGGTCCCATCCAAGGATAGGGAACAGGCACAACTCCTCCCTAGTGGTTGCCATGTGCTATAGCAGGCATAAGTCTAAAAATATCCGGATTTCGCTCAAATTAACCTGGTGGGTCGGAGTCCTGCATTCTCGTGATTTCTCTTCCTGGGCGCCGAAGGGCGGACTCCGATAACTCAGCTTAGTAGGGGTTTGGTCCAATGAGTGAGTTTATATGATAATCATGCCACGCCATCGTGGGTGGTGGGCGCCGTCTTCGTTTTTGCACGGAATGCCTACTCATAGGATAGCAATATATGCCGGTAAAAATTTAAAAAAAGCTACCTGTTAAGGCGGTATCCATGGACAAAGGTCTTAAACCGCGAGAGCTAAAGCAACAGAAATAGGACTCCGATTGGGACACAACATAAGATGTACAGCACATGATCGGCGACTTTTGAATGGGGTGGGGAAGTGTCCTTATTCGTCTACTTCACTCTCTAACTCTCTAGAGGATGAAGACAGGAGAAGATATAAATCATAAACGAAATCATCCTCCTATCCTTCCTCAGTCACTATATGGTGTGTGGACAAAATTAACCGCTGATCGACGATTGATAGAAACCGCAACACTCCCCATATCCCTCACTTTAAACACCAGCTAAAGAAATTTCTCCGGATCAAATATTAGTTTCTACTGTGAATTCTACTGTGAATTTGCACTTTTAATTTGTTTTTCTAGTTTTCATAACATTGGGGGAGTGCTATTTTCATGGCCGGAGTTTTTCATGTTCCTTGATGCGCGGTTAATTTTGTCCATGGACAATATATCTAGGCTCTTCCATTGACAGGTATGTTTCCTTTCAATGCTCCGGGTGCGCTCCCATGCTAACAAAGGAAAGGCAAGCAGCATAAAGCCTCCCGCGGATTGTGGCCTTCATTCTTCCAACTTTCTCATTTTCCTTCTGGCTCTCCCGTTCTCCATCCATGGGTAGACGGATGATGACTGAGAGTGCGTATCTTTTCCTAGAGGGGGCCGGTCCCGTGGATCGCGGAAAAAAGTATGGATGAAAAAAAAGGGAATAATCACTTTTTCTTTCTTCATTTTTCCTTCCCACTTTTCTTCCTCGCTCTCCCTGCATTGTACTCCCTCCACCTCCGTGTCTAGTACATGCCTCCCTCGCGGGAAATTGCATAGCGTATGCTACTGTAGATCCCCATTGACATAAGGACGCAACGGTTCCCTCCTCTGGCAGCGCTGACGGAGCGTCATTGCGCCCAAGATAGCAAGTACCCGTACCACTACACTTGCTGCTGCACTGTACCCCTGGCTGTCGATCTAACGTTGGTTTAGATGAGCCTGAGTCGGAGCCTGATCTGTTAGATGAGCTTGTACCGTTGTTGCCACTAGTCTCTACACTAGCCCCGAGCTCCCCGCTATGGTAGTGATCTTTAGTGTCATTTCGGTTTCAAGGTTTGGGTCGCGCTAGCCCTTGGTTGACGCCTTTTTGGCCAAGCCTCCGTTTTTACTACGGGGAGGTTAGTGGTCATTCTTTCTGGGCCATTTTCTAGGCTTTGGGGAGTTGGGTAGCCTATCCGCCACCACCAATAAGCTCGATAATCTGGGGGAATTTTGAATCTTCCCTCATTCAGTGTACACTCGCTCGTCCATGTCAGTGGGTTGACATCGAACGGGTGCGTAGCATTCGCCTTATCGCTGGTAATGGTGCTAGAGCAACTCAGGGGGTTCCTCCTGCCATTGTGCGAGGTGTAGTATTCTCCAATGGCTTGGAAATTTGATGCAATCCTCCGCTTCGAATCGGCCGGGTAGTCGTTGACGCAGCCAGCAGCTGAGCTCACTCGGAGCTTGGAATTGAAAGAACCTGGACGGATCCAATGGTTGGAACCCCCATAGCGTTTACCGAAGTACCAGTTTCAAGGCCTCATAATATATAATAGATGTGATGGCCAGGACCCACCGAGGCTGACCTGCGAGCAGTCCAGAATGTAGACCGATGAGTTGGCGTCACGGCCTCGTGCGGTGGCATGCAATTTTGATCGGTTTGTGCTGTAGATATTGACCTCGGGAAGTTCTCTCTACGGGCGGCTCTAGGGTTGGCGCATTCGGGTTGGGGAAGGTTCAACCTCAAAGCTGTGTGTTATCGTTGTTGCCTTCTCTCTTGCCTCTCCCTTAAGCCATCCTCCAGTTCCAACCAATCTCCTTTTCATGTCGAGCTGTTCCGGGCGGGGAGGCATGCTGATTTGGGTTGCGTATTCTGAAATTATCCTAGAGTTCGGGGGGTATGAGAAGGTGGCATGGTGGGGTTCAAGGGTTTGATGCACACGTACAGTACTGTACGAGTGGGTTGACGAGGGGGGGTCCTGATGTCCTGATGAAGCGATCCAACAACTTTTGCTGGCTCTCGTGTGTCGCCAAGGCGACAGGCACGAGGTACCGTACCACATAGGACAAAGATTGCTGTGCGGCTCACCAATTGGCCACTACCGGTACGTTACCCGTTTGTCGGTACTGTGCGATCTTGGTGACAAAATTCGTCGGCACACTTGTTTTTTTAAGCACCGAGAGCGCGTCCGAAAGAAATATGGAATTGACAAGCCCAACGCCATTGTGCAAGCAATTGCCCAGGCCTTCCGGGTAGAAATTACAAGAATTTTCCCTCTCCACAATCAGTGAGGGCTGAGAGCTTGGGGTCCATATTAGATCTGGCTGAAATGTGTCTTTTGTATGGGGGCTCATATGATTAGAGATACCTTTTCTCCACTATGATATCCTCATCTTTGGTATTACGCTCCTCTCGCTTGTGGATGTACTATCATGGTATATAGGTGGCATTGAGAACTCTGGCAGATTTTGAATCTCTTTGGAATCTGCAAAGCCGAGATTTTGTAAGCGAGCAATGACAATGGCGGTGCGGCTCTGTCCAATTTTGTTGCCAAGATCGCATCACGGTCTTGGCAGCATAGGGAGCTTGTAAAGTTTTTTTTCCCCTTGATCGAAGACAACCTATGCACGATGGTATCGGGTGCATGGCGACTTTGCCGAGTTTCTACTATCCCATCAATAGTCTCCTCAACCTCCACCCCCCAATGCCTCCTACTTTCTGCAGTACTGGTACACGCCTTAGCGCCACCACTCACGACACCTCGCACCTCGCCCGCCCACCCAACTTACTTCATCATAGCTCCTCTAGCTAGATTCTCTACCCACCGAACTTCCCTAGCGGCACCACCGGCGCGAGCAAACTACTCAAGCCCAAAAAGCCCAAATTCCGCAGCTCATCCACCCAGCCCTCCTCCGCACCACTGACCAGCAGGGCCCCTTCAAGCACGTACTCCCGTATCTACCTCATCCTTCCTTACCCCGTCTCTCTATCGCGGCACGCAGAACATTCTTCCAAGCGGCCTTCGCAATCTCCAGCTAGCCGAGGGTCTTGTCGTGCGCGCGGGTGGACTTATTCATGGGGACGAAGGTCTCCTTCAAATACTTCCATTAGAGGATAACTAACAAATGGTGCAGTGGGCGGACTATAATGGGGCTTATCTGTGGGAAATGGTACTCGAGTACAATCATGAACTTAGTTCTCGTCTTCCGCGCCATCATAAACTGACTAGCCAAAACAGGAATGCTTATGAGATATTGAAACCACCCTGATCCTGCCATCGCTTCCTACGCCTGTCCCTCTTCCTTTATACATTCCCCATTCCTCCGCCTACTCCGTGAGAGCAAATGAAAGACATGATCATAGGACCTTCTCCCTAAGTTATTCTAACTTTAGTATGAAAGCAACTGTTCAACACATTCGTTCTAATTTCCGCGATCGGCCACAACCCACGTTCCGCCTCCGTCAGCCCCGACGTCTACCCGCTTCTGTCCCCCCACCAACTTCCACGCGAGACCCCCGTGCCCGCCGCCGGGGACTTTAGCTGTTAGGGTGATGTTCCATACGAGGGTTAGGGCTGTGCGGCGCTGGCGGCTGTCCTCACTGTTGTTGCCGTTGATCAGATGTTTGCCCGGCAGCTCCTGAGCACCACTGGGTGGGGTTGGGAGGGGAGGTGGGGTGTCTGATGCGCTAGGCCGAGCGCGGGATTGTGGGTCCGGGAGGCGAGCCGGGCAGTTACCGTGGTAGGTTCTCGTGCCGTGCAAGGATGGGGGTGCTGCAGTCGTAGCAGCACATCTAGCTTGATACTACATCCTTATGCAGAGTAGCGCTACGGGAGAGGGGTAAGAGGAGGAGTCGCAGAGGGGATGATGTTAGGGTGATTGAGTGTTTGAAGAGGATAAAGAGAAGAGTGTTTGGTTCGAAGTCTGCATTTACTTAGGAATGCACCGGGGATGGCCACTTCTGGGAGCGGAGCTAACTGGCGGAGAGGCGGTAGGGCGGGGAAATAGACCCCAGGCCTCGGTATAGATGTAGTTGGGAATGCGGACGCTAATCTTATGTTGCTGGAGCCGCTGGAGGTGTTGCGGTCAGAGTGCTGAGAGCGACCTTAATTGTGGTGCCCCTCAAATTACCCGTAGCTAAAAGTAGTGCTGTTGTTGATGCTATCGTAATTTAGTTAGAATTGTTGTTGCCATCGTCGCTGTTCTTCGCACCGTGAAGTATACTTCAACATTCAGTCTGTTTGGGTTTCTCCATCACATCCGGCGGGTTGCTTGGCCCCCACTCTAACACCCACTTTAAGATAGTATTCTGGAGTAACATAATTTTTGAATAATAATCTATCTTCTTGAGAGCGGATACCGAAAATGGCTGCCAGAAGTACTACTGGTATCGACTTCTTAAATTTCTACTGCTTTGAAATGTACTAGAAAAAATGGCGCAAAGTAATAGATCAACATAAAGCTGTTACTGGCGAATCTGCTCACAGTTTCCTACATAAACAAGTTCACGAATTTTTTTGTGCGTAACGAACTCCGGATCCGGCGATGGGTTTGTTAGTAAGACTCTAGGCAATAGCATAGGAGGGGGCAGACCAACAAGAGGGCATAGTGAACTGTCGGGTAATTTGGAAATGGAGATAGGGTTACAGTACCGTAAAAACTAAAATAAACGAAAAATGTGCTAGACGGTCAAATTAAGGTGGAACATGCCAAGCAGGCTAAGGATAATTGCGCAATATCATTTTTCAATTTTTGGCAGCTACTCAAAAACAATAT
>Ga0307517_10000777_pt1 | contig 54810 bp, 45 predicted proteins | sample 23_EM_MG_FD_194515 | JGI IMG/M metagenome (GOLD analysis project Ga0307517, IMG submission 194515) | Populus trichocarpa ectomycorrhiza microbial communities from riparian zone in the Pacific Northwest, United States - 23_EM | ecosystem: Host-associated > Plants > Roots > Unclassified | place... | reverse complement strand
CCCCCCCCCCCCCCCCGTTACAATAACAAGTCCACAGACACTCATCCAAGAACTGCAAACTCAATAATACCCGACGAATTCAAATACTCCAAGAACTATCCCTCACAACTCCCAATAGCCCAATTGTGGTCCACGTATCACTTTTTCCTAGGGAACGGAGGGGGGAGGAAAAAACAAAGCTATAAATTATAATATTATTATCATACCGATGCAAAAACGAACAAAAAGCCAGCACCTGGGAACTCGATTCTTGGAACACCCTACGCTCTCAGGGGCGTAGTGCTCTATATACCGGTCGAGCAGGTACAACTATTCCCTCTAGGTGTAATGTTTTAGAACCTCAGAGCAGGTCCTGCCGTGAGGGTGAGTTCTAGATTGTCTCCAGTGGTGTGGAGGGGGGGGTAGGCTCCATGGTTGTCCACTCACCCTTTCTAGGTTGGGGAATGGGGAGATGTGAAGCGAAGACGGTGGCATCTGCAGCTGGACATGATCCGCTCTAGAGCAATGTTGCAATGAAGGGGGGGTTCGATCAAAAATGACCGAAGGCTAGGAACGCGCTTTTTCGAACCGGGAGGTTATAAGATAGAACCCCTTCTAACAAATCGGTAAACCATGATATTTGAGGGCAGTTGGAAGCAAAGAAACAAATGAAATGATAGGAAAAGAGGGCAAAATGTAGAAAAAGCAAATAAACTAGCACTAGCACTCCACTTCCCTGGCTTCTGAGCAATAAATACTCGCTCATCTGGGTTAAAGGTAGAATTCTCATTAGAGTTCCTGCTGTTTTTGCTTACTAAGACATTAAAGAACCCCCCCTTCAATCCTCATTTTCAGAAGCCCCGATTCAAACCCCCCCCCCTTCTAACCCCCGGGTTCGATCATCAAAGGCTTTCTTTGCAACACTGCTCTAGAGATTCTGTAGATATTTTTTCTTAGCCCACTTATATACCCCCGATTGCGAAGAAGATAGTGTTTACTATCCAGTTATCAAAAACAAGGGGAATCCAGAAGCCGAGTTGGGCTGAGAGGTGCTCTTTCTACAAATAATATACTCGTTCCCGGCATGAGGAACCTGAACATCTGGATCCCAATTTAGTATGGGCGCTCAGATACGAACAGAAAATTTGCCATACAAATTTTTTGATCTCTGTTCCCAGGTTCTACACGCCGGGAACATGTACTACTTGTACTCGTCCCAGGGAAGAAGTATCCGAAAATACGAGTTTTGAGTTTGTATGGGCGCTCAGACAATCGCAGGGGGTTTTCACATAATATTATAATATAATTGTTTTAATCCCTACTTCCGGGTAATTCTTTGCTTGGGACGAGTAGATAATAAGATACCATACCCACAACATTGCCCCCCGGAGGTCTTCCTGCAGTTCCTCCGCGGCCCGGACCGGTCTCGCCCTTTACTCAGTCCAGTAGTGGCATTAGTTTCCGATAGCCAGGGTTAGAGAGGATCCCGGATATATCATATTATCATACCAGAGAATATAATGTATGCTCAAACTACACGTCCAAGGCATATTGAACCAGAACATTTGAGTCCCAATTTAGTACCGGTATGGGAGCACGGATGCGCACAGACGATCCTCCATACGGATTCTTACCCCCCTGTGCTCGGGTTCAATATGCCTGGGACATGTAGTACAGTGCGGCTCGGTTACTACTTGCCTCAGGGGTAGGGGATACTAGGATAGCAGGGTTACCATAGCAGGGCATCCTAATAAACTTATTAACATCTTGGCAGCAGCCAAGTGCAATTGAAGACCGGCCAGGGAATGCCTTCACTTCACTCCTCGCAAGCAGGAAATCACAACGCTGAAAGTCCAAGATTTTAAAGTAAAAATAAAAATAAAAACCGGAGAAAAGAATATTTTTAAAAAATGAAAGTGTCAAGACTGCCAGCCATAGTCTGAAATTCTTTCAAACCATGGTCAGAAAGTCCATATCTGCCAAACAGTACTGTAGTTACAATCCATGGTTCGGCTCGTAACTATGGTGAGGGAACTCTATAACCGGAACAGGCGGACATTCATTCTTGTGCATTAACATTAGGTTGTTAATACGCCAAGACTAGCTCAACACAGGTTAATATCTTGGTAATTATCAATTAACTGTTCTCACCAAGGCAGTTAATAGTGCTTAACCTATCCCAGAATACCCCGGACATTCCTCTTCTTTCTACAAAAATTTTAAACATTTTAAACCCCTATGTCTCTATGAAAACTTGAGATATCTCTATTTTCTCTCTATTAGTGTGTAGACAATCACCCAATCTATCACCTAATAGAGCCATAATTCTCATTGGACTTGTGGTTGGGGATCCTTTTGCAATTGAAGACGGATCATATTTTCTTGGCAAAGTACTCCGACTACAGAGTTCCCTCACCATATGGTTTGGAAGCTAAACTAGGTATCATAGCGCCAAACAGCCCCTAACTCTTTAAAGTTAACCCGAAACCCGGAAAAAAAACCCTAGCACTACACTGCTTCCAGAATTCAAACGAAACTTTACCCGATAAGACACAAATCCACGCAGTCCCCAATCACCCTTTGAGCATGTCCTACTCATGCAAAGAAACATCAGGAGGAAAAGCGTTTGTCTAAAGACCATCCCAGAAGCCACAATCTGCATTAAAAAGAAACGGTAGAAAAGGTATATACAGTACCGCAAGCGCGACCAAGAAACGTAAAACCCACACTTAAAACATTCATAGTCTAAACTGAGAGCGTTTTCTTATTCGGCATCAAGACACTGGCAAACATCATCCCAATCATCAGGCTTCCTTCTAATATCTAATCTCGGGCAGCTCTTGACAAGTCTCGTCTCCGAACAATTAAAGATTATCATCCAGCTCTTCCCTAGAGCGCGGCCAAAATCGGGAGTGTTTGGAGCGTCCTCCATATCTGGCTGCCTCTCATCTTGATGAATCCAGTGCCTTTCATCACTCTCCAATATCCCCTTAAGGTGTTGGTAGATATGCCTGTCCGTTCCCCTGATCCTTTTTGAAGAGACAATGAACCCTGAGCCGTAAGACAGGAGGATATTGGTGCTTGGACATATCTCTCCGTAAACCGCTGAAAATATCTGAGGCACCTGGGGCCAAGTACTTGCCGACACCCAAGGGTCATGACATGTATCACAGGAACATTCTCCATGGCCGAACCCGAGAGAAAGCATACCAGTAGAAGGAAGGAAAAAATCTTCAATCCGAGCTTTTACATGATCAAAGTCCCCAACCTCTGGATGGAGGAAAAGGGTATGATCTGCAAGGTGATCCCACTGTTTCAAGATATGACTGAGATAAGCTCCAGTCTCGCGACCGATGTTGGGAATTCTCTCGACAGCGTCCGCACCGGTCTCCTTGGCTAAAGACACCAAGTCGGGTGCTTTATCCATGCTGTACACTATCACCTTGGTCTCCAAGTTCGAAAGCTGTGGAAGGCTAAGGATTTCCTCAACCTGATCGTGAATTGTTTGGGTGTTCTCCTGGAACGTACTGATAACAATATCAAGCCTGTTCCTAGAGCTGGGAGGAGGATAGGAGGTCCGTGCGCCCACAGATTCAGTATCTCGAGTAGGATACCGATCATGAGACCGGTACGTTGTTCCCAAAACCATCACTGCGAAAAGTGTGGCAGCACCAATTCCTAACCGGCGGTTTGTTACACTTCGTGTGCTGAACCCCAATCCTCGTAGATGTGCAAATTGCTCGCTGATCTTGTCGGCACCAAGTTTATAATACAGGAGACCAGAAAGGGCAATGCCGTAACCAAAGAATTGAAGGGTAGTAACGGGATTTCCCCAGATCATCATCGAAGCACAGACGAGTAGAATATCCTTTAAAACGCCGCAGAGAGTAAGGACCAGTGAAGACGTTTTTCCGATCAAGAAAACCACGGAGACATTTAGACAAAATGCTACGAGAGCATTCAGAAGAAAAGTAAGCCACCCAACCCGCAGCAGATCCGATACCCCCAATGAACCACTCTCAAATACCAAGAACAACGCAAAGTTCATCGCTGCGCAGATCGGTGCAAAATAATACAGCGAGACCAGCGGATCCATCTTAAACTCTGCTGAAGAGAGCAGCCTCTGGACCATGACAAGCCGGACCGCCTCGAATGCTATTCCGAAAACCTGGAAGATGAATCCGCTAGCGTCGAAGAGGATCTCGCCGTAAGATGCAATCATAACCCCAACCACAATAAAGACAACCTTCTTCAGCGTACTCAGATTCGGACTCTCGACTCTTAGGCTCCAAGCGGCGATAAGCACTGCTACAGGTGTAGTCGCCTGATATGATGGTTAGCGGGTGACCCTAGAGCAATGCAGGGAAGGGCTGTTACCTTCAACATTTGGATGAATGATACGCTCAAATAGAGATATGCCTTGTTGCTACAGATCAAACTCAAGCTAAAGAACAAGCCAATCGGACAAATAGAGCGTAAGTAAACCCTCCCGGTCATTTTGACTGACTTCCGGCCGTCGAGTAAAGTACTCGTCTTCGCGAGAATCTGAGTTGCAAGGCAGGAAAACAAGAGATGCCATGTTGTTAGGAATATCGCTAAGCCCAATGTCAGTTCAATGCTTATTATAAGAAGTGGCAGGGGCGTAATAGACAAGCGGGGAGTCGTACGAAAACCTGAGAGTCGATGATTAGCAATTACCCAACACAACAGCAACGACTATTCAGAGATTTTCATACGGAAGTTTGTAGTTTTAGGATCCAAAATCCACTTGTTGAATATGATGACAGCGGAACTCAGAGAAATCCACACTCTGAATGCAAGAGGAAATTAGCCATATCTCAGATACTCCGTGTATAGGCGGGAGTGAGCTTACCCAACGTAGAAAGCTGGATGTATCCTATCCTTAGACTTCGCGGGGACCACGGGGATCTGTTTTTCTACCGTTGGTAGGATGGATTGTGCAGTGGTCCGTGGATCCTCGTGATTTTCTGAGTCCCCTTTCTCCTGAAAAGACATGGTGACGGGATGTCTGGGGGAAGCGAGGGAAATTTGAAAACAAAGAAAGAAAAAACGAGAGATTTAAGATGGATATCAAGAGAGAGGGAGGGAGGGAGGGAGGGAGAGAGAGGAATTGAGAGAGAGAGGAATTGAGGGCCCAAGTCGGAGTGTCTAAATGGTCCCTAGGGCTGGATAGGGGAGGTATAGAGCCCTTAATAACTTCACCTTGGACAACGGGGGTGGGAAGGTCCTAGTGATCCGCAAGGACGCAGATCACGGACCAGGGGGAATCCTCCTCTCCTATTCAAAAATTCGGCAGAGGTCTCCAATACCCAGGTTTTTACGCTTTGTCCCTCCGGTACCGCATATGATACTTCAAGATTATCAGACGATCATCAGATAATCAGATAACCAGATTAATAAATATAGCCTGTTTGACCGGGGTCATAGCACTGCACCACCCAGAAGCTGGGTTGGGCCGGCGGCAGGCTAGTAAGTTAGCCCCTGAGGAGGGGACAGCTGGGTAAGCGAATATTTAGAATTGGCCAAGTGGCGGTCCATAAGGATGGTTTGGATGGATTTTGCATCCGGGCAACCTTGTACTCGAGTACCGTACTTAGTATGGCCAACCACCCGACAATCTGTTTCTGAGTGGGGGGGGGACCATAAGAGCCTTGTGGTACTAGTACTGTGCTCGTGCAATACTTTCCCGACAGCTCCATCTGCTGTCATTCCCCCCCCGCCCCTTTCTTACGTTTGTTTGCCCACTCACTGTCTGATATACGGTACATTGCCCTTGTGTACGGTACATGCTAGTGGCATCAGCGATATCACAGACTCGCCTAGTGATCCCGATAGGTCATTCCAGTCTCCCCAAAGAATGCGGTATCATAGTATTGCGATAAAAATAGATTGTATGATGATCATATTATCTTCAAAACAGTATACCCCTATGGTCAGAGCAGGCCGACTTCAAAGCAAAGGGTGACATGTTAGTCAGGTTGCAGAGTAAAACAGTGATGTCGCGAAATACTGAAGACGACAGGTGAAATATTTTTGCAACATTGCAATTTCCCTCATGTGTCAGCCTCCAGCCACTCTTTCCTTCCCGCAGAATCAGTGAAGGAGGATCTCCTATTGGACAATGTTACGTTCTCCTTTGGAGTATGCCCGCTCTCACTATATTAAAATATACTGTCTTCGGGAATGCTGCAGTTATTTTTATTGCGCCCGCTAAAGAGGGTCTATTTATCTTGTTATCCGACAGCCTTAAGATGGCTAGAACCCCTCCCCTTCTCAGCTCCCCTGAAGAAGAAGAAAAACTCACCCGGGAGACCGCAAAATATGATCAGGTCGTAAGCAATGCTAGCGCTAACTTACGTTGCCCATCGGCTACACGCGTCAGATTAGAAAGTATGGAGAGGGATTTGGTAATCTTTCCCCGATAACGACACGGGTCGCCGGCACCCTATCGTATGATATATTAAGGACCTTACTGTGCAACAACACGGGAACCCGCAAAACTGATATTGATACTGCGGCAACAGCAATGCCGGTGTGTCAGGGACGGGTGGAAAATATTTTGGAACGGCGAAAAATGGTCTGCCCTTTACGAAGGCGCAGCCCATAAGTTTTGTATATTTTATTAGCAGGGGGTGTTGCGCTAGCATGGAGTAAGGCAGCAAATTGGGTCTAGAGGCAGTGAAATAGGTATGGTGGATAGCCCAATCCACTGCCCATGCTATGCTAGCGCAACACTCCCTATTAGTAAAATATACAAAACTTATGAGCTGTCCCTCCGTACCAAGCCGAATAGCCAAATTTCAGCAACTGGAAGAAACTTAAAAACTGCAGTAAAAACCCAAATAATCGAACCGTGTACTTGTACTATGATATGTTGTTGGAGTTGCCATCTCCGGTAAGGTACCGGTATGGCGTGTTTTTGTTTGTTTATAGCCTTCAGAGGGACTGAGCACCTGACTTTTTACTGTGTTTTCCGCCCCTATTCTAAAGTAGGGAATTCTCAACTACATAGCACATGGTTCTATTGTTTGAGTTTTTACGGTACTCTATCCACCAATAAGGAACGGCTAAGGGAGTGTTTGATGCACCATGATTTAAGCTATTCACCATCTCAAACAATGGTTTGGGCCTAAATCACGATTCGAGATGTTCATAGTGTTATTATAGGCTTGATAGCGTTTTTAAATCATGGATAATGATTCGAGAAACTCTCACGGCGTGTGTGTGAACACTCAGGGCTATGACATTTTTTTGTTTCGTCCCTTAGGTATTTTGTTACTGTAATAAATGCTAGTGAGTCTTGAGGTCTTCTCACAGAGTTAGCCCCAAATTATGATTTGCAAAGTTGAAAATTGCAGTCACCTTTGGCAGAGGACTGACCTCCACTATGATATGATTTTGAAGCCACGATTTAAAATCACCGCTATCACAGCGAGCCAAACTCCCCTGGGCAAAGGTCACTTTTCGGAGCCCCCGCCACTCTAAAAACCCCGGGGCCCCCTACCGTGCCTTCCCATCACGACGATTCGGGAATACCAACTAGAAATATTGTTCCTTTGTGCAGTACATTACCGCAAAGCTATAACTTCTCCTACAAGGCAGACACGACAGTTAACGACACTGAGAATTTCCTAAAATTCACAGCCAACTCCTACCGCCCGACGAGCGCCCAAGGCCAAATCCAATGGGCGGAAACACCAACATTTTCTAATGCTGGGAACAAGAGGAAGGGGATATCAAGGGATCCCACTTCAAACATTCTCTTGAATCCGCCGAGCTCTATACTAAGTTATGCGCGGTCGGCAAGTATCCGCACCAATGAAACTGGTTTTTGATTCTCGCTTCTGGACCACACCCAAATCCCACCCTCCCCATCATCCAGGCAGGAATCCTCGGCCTGACCCACCCGATATGTATCATACAGCGTCCTTCAACCAGGTAAGCGAATCGTTTTTCACAGAGCCTGAAAAATCAGCCCGCCCTCGGCTGCTGGGCTTTTCGTTCGTCGCCAAGATATCTAGACAGATAGTAATCCGAAAAAAGGTTTCCGAGTGAGACTGTGTGAAGATAGGTCTCCCAGTTCAGAACATTCTAGAACGGCTTGAGTCAGAAAACGCAATTATAACCAAACAAAATCCGGTACAGTAAAAGAAATGCCAATAGTTACAAATTACAATCTAGTCCAAGACACTCACAACCGGAAGGTTCCGAGTCAGAGGACTCAGGTTCACACCTACAGCAACAACGACACTTTGTGATTCTTTCTGGATCTCGGCTCACAAAAAAGAGATTTTCACTTCTGCATAAAGGCGGGAGTCAAGCGCCGCAACTCGTATTCCTGCACCCAGTGAGGTTTCCCAAACCGGGTTCTTCAAGGGTTGTGTTTGGGAATGATCTGCTGTCCTGTTAAATTTGTTTGTTCAAGCCACGAAGATAGTCACGGGGGGTGTGCACAGAGCCAGTAAGAAAAAAGATATTATATTTGCGGAGATGGCATCACTAGTGTTGGGCTTATTGTACATGTGAGGTCTCTTAGGTGTGGTTATTGGACGCCAGCATTGGTTGCTTGTTGATATTAGCTGCGATAAGGTCCTTCCACTCTGGGAGCTTTGTTGGGAGGGGTAAGGAGATTGCTCCGAGAGGTTGCTGTGGTTTACAGGGAGGCAAGTGGGGTTGGAGGACTGTTGAAGGATCGGCCTTGGGTTCACTTCCTCGCACTTTATCGCTCCCGAGTATCTCAAACCCCAAGGGCCGATCGAGAGCCTCTGGACTTTGAAATGGTTCAACGTCTCACAGCCCGAAAAATGAGATCTTGCGATGTTTTTCTAGATACCAACTCGCTAACTCCCTGCCTATGATATTAGCTATATACTTTGAGAGGATTTGGGGGAACTTCTTCGTCCGGTACCTGTGGCCCGCAGAGTGGGTAAAGTGGTGGGCTGGCGTAAAACGGGTGGCCAGAACCAGTACTGTGAAATGCCTCACTTCGACGATCGAGCTTCCTATGGACAGTATCATACTCCAGTAGTTCTGAGGGAGTGCGGCCCCGTAACCTAGAGGCTCGGTTCCTAAAAATTATTTTGAACTCTCCTCGAGGAAGTCACAGATAACCTCCCATAGGTCTAGCCAACCACACCCCAAAGAAAATTTATGTCTAGTGTGGAAACAAGCCCTGGACCCTGTGGAAGTAGATGTGCCTTTAGAAAACCCTGTACGAAAACAGCCACCATGTTTCGGGGAAACATAGCGTTATCAGCCATCCATGAGTCTCAAAGCTGATGCAGCAACTGCTATCTGCCGGTGCTCGATACAATATCACTGTGACCTAAAACAATGAGGTATCATACTCTGTTTGTTTGGGGACTTCTCACCTGGCCCTGAGTTGGGCTCAGTGGCTGAAAATTTATATTGCCACCTTACCGGTATTCGAGCCCCACTGCATAAGCCATTGGTACGGTATAGTCACTGAGCTATTTACGTGTTGTACAAACAACTTGCCCAAGTGTTTAGGAGAATATGCCCCATACGTCTCGTTTCCACACCCAGGTAGAGACACCATAGCCCACCATGATTATGATCTCCTCTATGAAAGAAGTGGCCAAGATGCTGCACATGTTCCCAGGACCGTGGAGCAGAGATGTCTATAAACCAGGTGACTTTTCCTTTAAAGTTCGTCGGTTTCCAACACTTGGTTAATAATGCTGCAGCTCGGTTATTAAGATTCCAGCCTCGATCTCTCAGAAACCCATCGCGTCATTATACCTGAATTCATAATTTTTTGAGAGTTTGTTTCAGTTTTTTTGATCTCAGTTTAATAGGGGTTTATGTTATCAGGCCATCTACCCCAAGCTCTAGAAGTCCCTCTCAAACTGTCTATGCAGTAGCCACCTACCAAGGATGGAAACATCGAATACGATCTGACATCGCTGCTCTGCCAATGCTCAAGTAATCCCTACTGCACACTTGCAGTATAGTCTCACTTCGCTGTCCTGGAAAACAAGTGTATTCTGATTCATGTGATCTCTGCGGATCGTACACCTTTGTTCCCGCAATTTGAAGCCTTTTTCCATACTCAAGCTAATGACTCTACTGAAGAATTTCACATCTTGTACCCTCTAGAGCAAGCCTTACAGATTGCTGACACAATCGCCATTACGTTCTATAAATTAACACTGAATAATAATTGTCAAGCTAATCTTTTGGATAAGTTGAATTATAAGAATAAGCATAATGAGCAACAGCCGGTACTGTACCAGTTCCTTTCATAGGATCAGAAACCACAACACATTATATAAGTAAGCTTGATCGTTTCCTACAAGCACTCAATTCAACTTTATTGGGTAAATTTCCACCACCATCCGCTCCCCCCAGTGGGCTATACTGATTGTTCCCTGTTTCCTTAGATAACTACTTCTACAACAGCTGCTGAAGAACTCATCACCCAGTAAACTATACCCAGCCAATTTTTCGAGCCTAATAATATCAACTCAGAGTCTAGCCACACTCTCCATGATAGAGAGAATGAGAGAGAAAGGGTGAAGGACAGACATAGCAAGAGGCAAAATGAGGTGTCTGTTTATTGGTAATCGGATCAAGTGTTGCTATGCTCGATTGGGAATAAAGAAGACAGCTCTGAAGAGTAGAAAGACAATGCTACCTATCTCCCAACTAAATGGGCAACTTGAAATTTCAATATTGTCTACGGCGGATTGACAAAATAGATGCCATACACCCCGTACAGTTTTTATGATGAGAAAGTATCACGAGCAAATTGAGTATCTCTGCACCATGCCTAGTTTCCTGCTGGCCCGGACAAAAGTCCTAGATTCTGGCTGCCGGGTATAACGAGGTGCAACTATATATAACTTAAATTCTGCAAACGTCCTTACATTCTGCACCTACGGAGGTAAAATTGCATTCTTGGCACCCCTACGATCAACGGATACCAGTAGACATCACATGCTTTCGAGACCTTATGCTACCTGAAAATCAGCCGACACTACACCTCCCCCTCTATAAGTTACACCTTAGGAATTTCCCTTCTCTCCTTCCTTGATGGCTAATTTCCCACCTAGATCTAAGTGTTCCCTAAGTTACAGCATATATTCGGTCGGTTGGGATCGCACGATACTCGAGGGTTGCATTGCCGAAACAGGTCATCAACCTCTGGGAACTGCCTTATTCTTCCTGCCATGCTTGGAGAGATCGCAGATGCCAGCTTGGCGCAACCTCATGGTCCGGAATTCTGGGTGCCATTAGGGTTGCTTTGCATCTTGGCTATGAAGGATTGCTTGGTACCATATGCTGTCCTCCCCAGATTGTTTCGAAGGTGATAGCCTTATGGTAAAACCCTGCGCTTTTTCCAGAAATATTACCCTGTGCCTCCCCAGGCACCGTATAGGTATCATTTCCCGGAAAATCAGATCGGCAAATATAAGCGAGTATTTATGGCTTAGGCGAGCGCTCTCGAGCAAAGCCTTAGGCAATCACCACCAGCAAGCCAAGCTCCTTCGCAATTGTATAGAAAAAGCAAAGTATTAGGGATACTTATACAAGTATATATGATATCACCGCTTATTTCGCGGAATACAACAAATACTGTAGTAGTAATCGAGGGTGGAAGACTAGTGCACGACGCAGCAAAGGGGTGGGGAGCAAGGGAGCGGACGTTGCATCCCGCAGCCAAGAATAGATAAGCATTTACCACTAGCCTTTAATGGTATTCAATCCATTCTTATCTTCATGATAAGCACAGCAACAACCAAACTCACCGAGCCCAACCCAGGACCTCGTGGGCATCAGCGGGAAGACCTGGAAAAATGAGGACCCGCCAATGCACAAACCCGCCCCACGCTTAACTCCCAAACACGTGGTATTCCGGTTACCTGCAGTATCATCGCGGGTGCCTGGGAGAGAGCGACTTGGGCAGTATAAGGAGAGGGCTCCTCACTTGGATAGTAGAGGCTAGGCAAGAATGTGGTGACGGGAACGTGGAGAGGAGTCGGGTTATGCGTCTATCCTATCCCTAACGATTGTGAATAAATAGCCGAGTTCTCCTAGACTTCATTTCCCAGGAGCCCGCTCCGCTCGCATGCCTGAAGAGTGAGGACAACACCACAGCATAGGAGCGCCATCAGAGAATCCTAGTTCTTCTCATTCAGCACTTGGATTGCGCTTACAACAGGACTTCGCTAAGATGAATATGGTGGGTTCCGGATATCCCGATCTACCGATGAAGATCAACGTTCTGGTATTACTGCTGACGATTGAATATAGCCAGTGCTAAACGAGTCCTTGCCACTCACCGGTGGAGACCCGAGAACATTAGACGTTAATCGGCCGTATCAAGCAGTTGGCTATCACGCCGTGTGGGTCATGGTATGGCAGTCACTCCCTTGATCCTGACGCCGCCATCTCACGGGTGATATAGGCATGCACAGCAGTTGTTTGGCCGATAATCCCTGGTATCGGTTTCCTTTATGGAGGTTTAGCCCGAAAGCATGCTTCACTAGGGCTCCTCTGGCAGTCGTTTTTAGTTTCGGCGGTGATATCTTTTCAATGGTCAGTTGATCTTTGCAGCTTTGTGGATGTTGCAACTGACAAGTCAGGTGGTGGATTGGGTATTCACTCGCCTACTCCCGGACGGCGGGGAAGTTTATTGGGAACTTTGAAAACATTGGATTGAGAAACGTTGTCGCTGCGCCGTCTATCGGCTCGGGTTATATTCCAGAGATTTTATTCGCTCTTTTCCAGGCAATCGGTCCTTATTCTCCCTATGATAACGCGATTGCTAATATAAGGCGATTTGATACAGTGTTTTTTCTGTGTCGCCACAGTACAGATTATGATTGGCGGTGCCTTCGAGCGTGGGAGGCTTTTTCCAAGTTTGCTGTTTGGGTTTATCTGGGCAACTGTTGTCTATTGCCCACTCGCTTGCGTAAGTACTCCCCCACCCAGACATGTTTTAAAATCGAATAATTAACCCTGATGCGCAGTGGACCTGGAATCCTTCGGGATGGCTCTACCAACTCCCTTCACTAGACTATGCTGGTGGGGGCCCAGTGCACGTCGCCTCTGGTTTCTCAGCATTAGCCTATGCTCTAGTCCTTGGGAAACGTCAGGGCCGCCGGAGAAAACAGCATAGACAAACACCTCACAATGTCGCAATGGTCTTTCTGGGAACATGCTTTATCTGGTTCGGATGGCTATGCTTCAATGGAGGAAGTACCTTAAATGCCACAATCAGATCCATGTACGCAATGTTTAATACAAATGTAAGTCGGGAGTATCATACCTGCCCTCACTCTTTCACCCCAAGTTAGCTGACATGTGATCTTAGATTGCGGCAAGTTGCGGCATCATTGGATGGGTTGCAACCGATTACTTTAGAAAGAAGGGAAGGCTCTCTGTTGTAGGTGCCTGTGAAGGAGCTATCGCAGGTACTTCGACCATCCTAGTTAAGGTAAAATTTTGGATTCAAGGCTCATATTTTGTAGGACTTGTCGGAATTACGCCAGCCGCTGGGTATGTCGCGGTTTGGTATGCAGGTAGGCACCTTGAAGCATCCTCATTCATAAGGCGCAGATTCAATTTATTGACCTAATATAAAGCTTTGATTGGCTTCCTCACTGCAGCCGTCTGCTCCCTCTGCGAGAATATCAACACTTGGGTCCATGTAGACGAGGGAATGGATATATTCAAGCTCCATGGAATCGGGGGTGTAGTCGGTGCCCTCCTGACTGGGATTTTCGCAAGTGATACGAGTAATACCCTAGTCTCCCCTTCTCCCATTTGGGAATGGTACGCTTATATATATCCGCGAGGCGGTTTAAGTTAGCCTGTTGGATGGCATGACCTCAGCCCCTGGCGCTATCGACGGAAACGGGGTTCAAGTGGCCAAACAGCTTGTAGCCATACTAGCAATAGCGAGCTACTCGTTCACCGCGTCGGCCGCTATCCTATTGGTGATGAAGCATATTCCCGGCCTCCAGTTACGCCTCTCCGAGGAAGCCGAGCTTCAAGGCCTTGATAAGCACGAATTTTGCGGAGATGAAACGGGAGAACTCTGGGAATACGAGAAGGACAGGCTAGTGGTCGGAGGCATTACTCCGCTTACTGCGCTCCAGCACACTCCGACACCAGATGGCCAGGGCGTCGAACAACCGCAGCAACAGCAGGAATCTAAACAGTACAAACCTCCATCTCTGAAGACGGAAACACCGGCCAAGAGCTCTGTAGCCACACCGGATAGTTCTGACGAGGTAGTGTAAGTTAAATTGGGAAGGAGTGTGTGTGAGTGAGAGTGTGTGTGAAGGTTACCATTCGGAGCTGAAGAATAATAATAACCCAGGGAGCAGAGGAGGGAAAGAGAGGGGGAGGTTTCTTCCACGGATGACTTCGATGTGGTGTTTAGAGTGCGGAAGGGGTTTATCTTATTTTAGGCTCCGTATATTAAACGGTGCTGTTAAGTTAACTCCCGTGGGACAGCCGTAGGCTGTATTGTATCGCACTAGGGAAGAGGGATAGACAAAATGAAGCAACACGTGACGATGCAACCTTGCCCCCCGCATCCTGAAAAATCCAGAACACCTAGAGACTACCTTATCCAAAAAGATCTACATTCAAACAACAGTAGGACTCCAAATTCAATATCATGCGAGAATAAAAAGGAACTCGCAAAAATAACCCTAAGCGATTTTGACCCGATAAATGCAAAAACCAGAGGTATCATAGATCACAGCGGTAAAAAGTGATATCTAATCATTAGTCCCTTGCATAGATACCCGGCGTCGGTCGGGTTGAGGCGGTGCTGCGCCATTATTAACTTATCTACGCTCTAGCGCGGCACTGTACTGTAGGTAAGACAGGCTAACTTGACCTGGAAATCGGGATAACCCCTCCGCGCAGGACAATACGATAGAGTTCCTATTACCCCCATTGCGGCACAAACAAAACCTTAAAAACTTAATGTAGAACTTAATGCCCCCATTTGAGGGGCTGAGCCCCTCTGGCGCACCGGCGGCTAGGAAGCTCGATTAGTAGAGCATGATAGACTAGGTGCGAACGATCCTTTGGTATGATACGCACAGTTTGGTAGGCGAGCAGCCAAGGTAGGAGTTTTCTCAGCCCTACCACTTCGTGTTAGGATTGGAGGATTTTTAGTATGATAGCTTCGTGGCGTTTCTGATGGTGCTGCACGAGCACAGCTTGTCGGAAAAGCTTCCTTGTGCCAGCCGGTATGCCACCCGCACTGTACTACGGAGGATCCTTAAAAATCGGAAGACATAGGGTTGTTTTCTATAGAGGATTGCATGGGATTTGGCGGAAATAGTTTTCCGGTTCTTAATGACCCCCTCCCCCCCCCCTCCTCGAGCGCTGTACTGCATAGTGAAAGTCTGCACTAATGCCGCCAAGGATATATGGTAAATACAACCCCAAGAGAGGGCAGCCGATAGTAGTAATTGCACCTCGAGGTCCAAGAAAAAATCGTATTCTCAAACAAACTCCTCTGCGCTGGATCGTTAACCTAGTGCATGTTGCACACGGTCCATCCGATTATAGGTCGTAGGATGGTTGCGTACAGTATCGTATAGTGCTACATGATCCAAGCGGCTATGCGCAATACTGTTGTACACACTTCGCCCAGGATATATGGAAGACTATGGGAGGTTTATTTTTCTGGATAAGCTTGAATAACCTTGGAATATGGGGTTGGATAAGATATATGGCTGGAGGGAAGTGCTCTCTTGCTGGACAGCATGGGGAAGCGTACTACTGTATACACAGGACAGGTGCAACCTCATACAGTATTAGCACTTACCAAGTGGCACCGATCGAAAAGTTTCATTGAGGGATCCCCCATCCCTGCGGTAGTCGAGCACAGTCGGCACAGCGCTCAATGCCATCTTATCTCGTTTATTGCTCAGGTACCGTGGTGTAATAATGGCCCGTGCAGCACCGCCGCAATCTCACAGCACGTCAGCCAAGAGCAAGCGAAACCAACCAGCAGTACTTGTACCGTAGTATGCTGCACAGTATTGCCCAACACAGTCTTATGGGGGGCGGGCGGCTATAGTCAAAGCCGATATTAAGAAGTCTCAGCCTCGCACTCTATTTGACCGAATCTCACCAAGCCACAGCGTACTCTACTGTAAAATTTAATGAAGGATTGTCTTAGCGCAAGTCAATGCAGGATCTCGTCTACCCATATATTAGTCAGTACAACGCCTTATCGAAGGAAGGATAATGGACTAACCGCCGCTGATAAGCTCTCCAGCCTTCCGGTAAGCTGGCTGGCCCTAGTAAATTTAATACACTTACGGTACTGTAGTGGGCCTTTTCATTTCCTTCTGTCAGTGCCCTCACCCGGCATAAGTGGGCTGGTAAGGAGGAGAAAAGAAGGAAGGAATCGTACTGTAGTTTGGGAACGCTCAAGCGCATCGTGGTGGTGGGAGCACTGACTTTTGGCGGGGGGTCTCGTATTATACGGTGCTGACTCGGTGAATGAATGCATGGGTGGATATCCTATCGATCTTTGTACCACAAGGCATTGAGATTGCTAGGACCAGAAGGCGGGGGCTGTATGCCTACTGACTATGCACGACATACAGTACCGGTACCGTACCACCACCATAGAGCAGTGCAGATCTAATATTGCCTCGACCCATCACCAAAACACGTAGTGTCACCAAACCAAACTTGACAAACAACCCAAAGAGTCAAACAATCCCGTCCGTAGCCCACAAAAGCCAATATCCTACGTTTTATAAAAACCCCATGGCACTACCCCCAATCCAAGACCCCTCTCTGATTTACTCCTCAACCCACTCACTCCACCACTCCACCCTCCTCACTTACACTCTTTTACAGTACAATACAGTACTCTACTTTCTAGCTAAGGCGCAAGCAGTCAAGGTTCGACACCAACTTTTTTACATTCTTTTCTTCCACCCTATTCCACTCCAAACTATCAATTCGCCCTTTGGCCAGCGGTGGTCCAACGTTTTGCATCCCCGATTTCTCCCATATCACAGCAGGTTCCTTGCCCCAGCTATCATTACCGAGCCCAACATTTACTCAAGGCAGCAGCCAACAACAACAACAACAACATTGCAAAAATGAAGTTCACCCTCGCATCACTCGTTGTTATCAACGCTATCGTAGCTATCCACGGGCGCGCTAGTATGATATAATTCCCCTTTCTCCGAGAGACAATAGCTAATAATTGATCCAGTCCCCGAAGCCAAGCCGGAAGCAATCTGGGACCGCCTCGTCAGCCGCTTCGCCAGTAGTTTCGACGACAGTCGCCACTACTATGGGGGATTTCCGGGGCTCAATCCCACGGGAACTCAAGGAATTGTTCCGGGCGCCGGGACAACCGGGAAGCCGACTGGAACTAGGACGAGACATGTTGGGACGGGAACGGCGGTGCCGACGGGTATGGGGACTGGGGTCATTTCTGGAACTGTGAGTTGCCCGCTTGAATTATAGGTGTGCCAGTCTTTGGCTAACGAAGACCACCTTAGGGGACTGCGGTCTATGGCACCGGAACAGGAATCATTATTGGCACCAATACCAGGTTTAGCGTTTTGCCAACTGTAAGCTCTCCACCTCCCCCCGTGTCTCTTTAATCCAGCCAACCTAACGTTCTTTTCCAGGGCACTGGAGTGACCCGCTCACCAACAGGTGGCATCTCCAGCAAAAAGCCACACGCAACTGCCGGTCCAAAAACGGCCGCCGACTCCGCCACACGCCCACCCCCGGGAGCCACATCGGACGGTCAGGTCATCACCCCGATAATGACAGCCGCCCAGCCCCCTGTGACGGTGACGGAGACTACGTCTGTTACCATTACTGCCCCTGCGGTAACGGTTACAGCGGCGTGTCCGGGGTATCAATACAATTCCAAGGTGTAATAAACAGGAGTTGTGGTTTGCTGGGATCTAGTAATCCTAGCGATTGATTTTTTTTCCCCTTTTATTTCCCTATGACTCCTTTGTCGACAGAGTAAGTGGTGATTGTGAGGCGGGGAAGAGGTGGAGGGGACAGAGAGGTGTGGTTTCGGGCGGTTAACATGCATCAAACCGGATTCGAGACTCTGAATGTACTGCCCTGTATATTATAGAAATTCTTACCCTGTTTAGCACGCTACCATATAAAAAAGTGTCATTTTTTCCTAAAAACTTAGCTCTTGCTGAAACTTAAACCCCACTGACCGGTAGGTGTAAAAAGATCCACATCCAGATAGTAGCTGCCATTCATTCCACTGTAGTGTGCTGCGCAGATACGGAAACTCCTAGCTTGATTATTCGGACTAATCGGAGATTCGCTGTGGGGCCATGAAATGGGAGATGTTTGGTTGTAACAAACATCATTCCCACGCAGGACCGATGAGCGATTGGGCTCAGGATGGACGGGGGGGTAATTTTGAGGGATAGAGGAAGTGGTTTCAAGTCAGGCCATTGATTCCCAAGCTCTCGGGGGTTGTGCATGGTGCTTTAACACAAATACCCGTATGACATCCGGAGTGAAAGGGCCAAGAGTGTCTTGGAATCATCATGAATACTCACTCGGCAATAGTCAGGGCTGTCGAACACCTATGGGCACAACATATCTTAGGGCAAACCGAGAGACAGGAAAGAAATAATTGCAAGAAAAACACAAACCCAGTTTATTGTTTTTAGTAGAGATCTCGAGACCTAGACCTAGATTTTGAAACCTCTTAGCAAGAAAGGAAATAAAAGAGCAAACAATCACCAACCTTCCACCTACCACACCTCTTGTTTTCTCTCATCCATTCACCCAGAGACCGCACGACCGCATCTACCTCCACCGAAAGGAGAGAAAACAAAAAAAAGCTACGATACCGCCGCCACCGAAATTACGCTCAACCACCAAAATGGACAACTCTATTATAAACTCCCCTTTCCCGCACCACTCCGAACCCCCATTTGTCAGCCCGTTCATAACCCCGCGCACCCGCTCCCGCTTGCGCAACCCGAGAATACTCACCACTACCCGTGCCCACATTACTCCCACCCGGGCGACTAGAGGACAGAGCACAACCAAGTCCACCGATCCAATTACCCCCGGCCACCGCACTATCAGCACCCCTCTCCCCACCAAAACAACCGCTAGACTATCAACCCTTTCCCAACCGGCGCAGGGGAGCTCGAGCCCCCACTACGCTCAGGAAACCATCTCTTCCGCTGCGAAGCGTAGATTTAGGGAGGAGGAGGAGGAGGAGGAGGGCATGGGTGGAGGGTTACATGAGAGAATTGCAGTGTTGGAGGCGGAGATTCGCATGCTGAGGGAGCAGAGAGGGTGGGTTGTCGGGATGATTGAGGGGCAGAGGACGCGGGCTAGTGTCCCAGGCAGCGGGGAGAAGGATAAAGGGATGGGCAGTGGTGATGGTTATGGGGAGAAGGTTATCGTTGTTGGCGATGATAATGACGATGGCGGTAGTGAGGGTGATGACGAGGTTGTGCGCGAAGAGGGAAAAGGGAAGGGGCAAGGGTGAAGCATAATTCGTTATGGGGCACTTGGCTATTTGCTTGTGGTGCTCCCGTGTGCCGCTTGTCGAGAGCAAAGTTGTGACGACTTTAGCGTTCTACGTATACTTCTAGCTAGGCACATTCATCTTTCGGAAATAGAGTTCTATTCACCCTCACGTGATCGACGAGTGAGGGGTTGTGACCTCATAAATTCTCCCCACCTTCTAAACTTTGCTGATAGTTGAATCATGACAGTGCGCGCTTCAATGGCTAGTTTCTTTTTTTCCTTTCTCTCCTTGAATTTCTCCACGGTGCTTACTTGTGCCGTGCCGCTACGGGTGAATTTGTACGATTCATGGAAATGTGAATGTAACGCGCTTGATTAGATTCAAAACAAAGATGCAGGCCTGTCTTTTAGACAAGTAAAATATAGATTCGCAAGGCAAATTCCGACTACCGTAGAGAGGAAGAAAATAGAGGAAAACGCCGTACATAGCTCCGAAAAAAAACTAGCTCCAAACAAATAAACCCAGCAAGTATGATAGGAACAGATTAAAAATACATGTTTCAATTGTTCAATTACCCAACCCTTCATCTGTACGCCGTCTTGAGTAGATCCCTGAATTCATTCACATCATCTTCCTTAAGCCCATCAATTTCTCCAACAATTTCCAAATCTGCTTTCATCCTCTCCTCATTCGTAGTCCCGTTCAGAACGCACACACCACCGCCTGCCTCCCACCCTCTACCTAACGCCAACACGAGAGCGTACATCGCTTGTTCCCTCGTCCAGCCCCTCTCCGCAGCAACCTTTCCGACAATCTCACTCTTGACGACTCCAGGATTTGCAGTGAGTGTCCAGAAACTCTGGTAGACGATACCATGCTCCCGGCAAAACTCCAACAACGAAAGGTCATACCCGGTGTCCTCGTAAAACCTATTCTGCACAATGGAAGGCGGGACAGAAATGACCGGACTGGAATAGAGTGCGGCGAGAATCGGCAACGAGCAGTTACTAATCCCGATGTGCTTTATCTTCCCGGCAGCGACAAACCCCTCCAGCACCTTCCATGCGGATATGGTCGCCTCTAGGGTACGCAGTGGGGAGTGTAGAAGCAGCGCATCGAGGCATTCCACACCTAGGTTCTCTAAGGAACGTTCCACTGATGCGCGGACCTGTTTTTGAAGCGGGGCGGTTGGGTCGTAAGGGATTGTTGCTGGGTCCTGGCCGGCTGGTGAGGAGAACTTGGTTTGTATGAAGAGAGAGTTGCGCGAGAAGAGAGCTAACGCTGGCCTTATAAGATCCTCGCGATAGTGCTTTGGCTGATTCGCGGTGTCAAGGCCCTGGAAGCCAGCGGATAGAGCGGTAGATACCAGGTCGGTTGTTGAGGTAGATTTCCAGGCGGTGCCATAGAGGAAGAGAGGATGTTGAGAACCTGTTGTAGGGAGAGTGAGGGTTGGAGGCTGTGGGGAGAGAGTAGGTGGTGGGGTAGTGCTCGCAGATGGTGCCATTGTCGGACTGGCTAGTGATCGCGTTTGGCTTATCAATGTAGAAATTGGTTGAGGGAGGAGGATCTGGGGGATGAGAGAGGTGCGGGCGAAGAAATAATATTATTGTCAGTGGAGGTTTTTAGTTTGGTGGAGGTGGTGTGTACGACAAGGTAGGGGGATGCTGGTATCACAGGAGAGGAGAAGCGCACAAGACAAATTTCCAGGGCATAGGCCAATATAGGCACAGTGCAGACTAAAACTTTTGGCCGAAGGGTGGGGGGGATACTAGACTCGAATGGAGAAGCAGGGGGCCAGAACCCATTTGGGCACCGAAGATCCGGTACCGTACTTTGTTGGGGAAAAAGGCGACGGGTGTTACTCCTTTCTTTTTCCCTTTCCTTTTTTTCTTCTCTCTCTTTCTTTCCCCTCCCTCTTTCCTTTCCCATTACCGGTATCATACTGTATCTAGAGTACTCGAGTGCCGGTAGTATGCTAGTATGCTAGTATGCCGGTATCGTGCAGTAACATCTCCGGGGAGGTGGAGAAGCGGTTTTCCATCCCACCCCAGGATCCAGACAAATTCCAACCAATTTTCAATCCAAGGGTGTTTGGTGTGACGTCGGTGGGCAGGGAAACAGTGAGACCCTGCGTCATGCGCCGCCTTTTGGCAATGTCTCTTTCTCTCTCTTTTCTTTTTTCCGCTCCCGAGCGCCCACCAACTCTACTGTAAACTCAACCCATTCATCCACCCAACAAATACTCGTAGAGTTGTCCTGCCTTACCGGTACTCGAGTAGTTGTGGCACTTTATATAACAACCTGCACTTGAAGAGAATCGAATGCCCCCTCCCATCGTAGCCTCCCCATCTTGGATAAGGTACGGTACGGTACGCCAGTTGAAACCTGAAAGACCATTAAACGTCCAGATGTTTGTCAGAGAGAGTTGCCAGAGAGCATTGCGGTTGATCACCCTCCGGTAATGAAAGTTGACCGCTTCTTGTTCAAATTGGATATTGTTGAACTCGGCGTGCGATGCCAGACGACGATAAAAAGGGGTATAAACCGCATAGCGTGGGCGGGCTGTCCCGAATTGGTATTGCCGGGTGGCACGTGAATAGTCAGTCCTCCTAGGTGCACTGTAGTCCGCACGAGGTATGTATTGCGCTGTGTAAATACCGGCAGTCTCCAAACACTGTATCGATACCATGCTTCTACTATAGCAATTCTTTTAGCATACTCTCTATCACTCTCCAAGTACCGAAGCATAGCGTAGTGCACGCAGGTGTCTATGTTGGCTGACGGGGTAACAGGATTGACAATGGCAAACGGCTATTCACCCATCATGGGCACTTGTCCAAGTCGACTCCTAAATACACAAAATCTGCCTCTTCAAGCCATATCTAGCACGCCCCGCTTCCTTCCCCAGGGTTCCCCTTCCAACTTGCTCTGATCGTTTGGAGGGGCGGACAAGATGAGGCAAATCTCATCCTTGTCTACTCAACAAAAAAGCCCCTCCCCCTTTTGTATCCGTGATTCCCTATCACTTTTTACCCATCTCCATGAGGGCAAGTTAAGCTGGCTTTTAGGGTGCTTGCACTCGAGCACTGTTTAGTATGAGTACGGGAAATTATCTCGGCATCGTTCGTTTGTCTCGGTACGTGTCCGTCTGCTCCCCGCCTGTCAAAGTACTATATGATGGGAACGGCCATGAATGGGGGAGCTCTGCTCTGATGGTCGAGACCAACCCTGCAGTAAGTTACGGCAAGGCACCAATCCTCGGATAACGAACATGAGCATCGACAAACCCCGCCGACCCTAGCATGCACAAACGGCGGAACCTGCCTGGTCGCTCATCTGTGACTCCCTTAATAAAAAGTGGCCCCGCCCGAGCACCAGAGGTATTCTAATGCTCCTCTAGGAATGCCAAACACGACTACACGAGCTGGGAAATCTAAAGTATCCGGAAATCTTGGCTCTTTTTTGGCCTAAACTGTGCCAAGACTTCCCGACACTTTTGGTCTCCGCAAGTATGATGCTTTGTACTCGTACCGGCACTGGTACCGCAGCATTTCCCCCCCGACATCCAAGGACACCCATCTCTTTGGCTTGTCGGAAAAGAGACCCGATTCCTTGGAGCCCGGCGGTGCGGCGCCCGTACCAGGTCTCAATTGATGGATTCCTGATGCATACCGTACAGTACTCGAGTACCTCACAACTTTCCTAGGACTTCAATTCAGGCTGACAGCGCACTATGGGAGCGGGATGGTTAGGGTGATAGCGGTAGGCGAGGAGCCTCACAATGCTTGGCGGTGTATGTTGGCCATTTGCTCTCTCCAAAAACTCCCTCCGATCCTAACAACCTCCTCACCCTTAGATCCCCCGTTTACTTTTGAGGCGCCCTGTAGCTGATCCCTCACCACGCCGAGCTCACTACCAGGCATATCTATCTCCCAATTCTCTTGAAAGCTACTCCCTCAGAGCTTTACTCCCCCAATATCCTCATCCCCAAAAAATGCCACGGGGGGCCCCGGCCAGAAAGAAGCAGCAAAAATTCTATGCAGTGTATAAAGGTCGAAATACTGGAATTTTTGATGATTGGTAGCTTTTTCCGCACTCCACTGGCAGTCTTTTTGTGACTAATGTCCAAGTGACAGGGACGAGACCAGATTGCAAGTTGAAGGATTTTCAGAGGCAGCCTTCAGGAGCTTTCCCTCGCACGCCGAAGCAGAGACGTGGATCTACGAGCAACGTGACAAGGAAATCCGCGAAGAGAATACTCGGCTGCGAAGGGAATACCCTGATACTGACGAAGACGAGTCGGAAACTGGGGAGCAACACGGTAGCGGCTACCCGCAGCTCTCTCAGCATAATACTGGGTTGAACGTGGATTACCCAGACCTGGATGCCTTGCCTGCTCGTTTGAGCGCCCATGGTGTCAGCAGGGCGGGCGCGCCCCCTTACGCTTCTATCCCCAAAAACACTCCCCCTTCTTCCTTGACTACGAAACAAAGCCTTGAACCTTTAGTCGCTCTCTCGTCTGATCAAGAGCGCGTTCTCTCCTTGGTGAAACAGGGACATAATGTGTTTTTCACGGGCCCGGCAGGCTCTGGCAAATCGCTAATCCTGAAACATATAAAAAAACATCTTGATAACATAGGAAAAACTTATGCTATAACCGCCCCAACAGGGATTGCCTCAGTACTCATTGGTGGCCAAACTATCCACTCATGGAGTAGGGTCGGAAAAGGGGAAAAATCGGTGGGCTATTATATACAAAGGGCGACAAACGCCATTAGGTACCCCGGGACCAAGTCACATGGCAAGCCCGCCAAGTCAGAAGCGTGGAAGAAGACAGAGATTTTGATCATCGATGAGATTTCCATGGTACGTCCCGATTACCCTGCTGGGCGGAGTGAGAGGATCGATTGGCTGAGCAAGGAAATCATTGCTTCGCCGACTTGCAGCTGTCCCCAGATCTCTTTGAGAAATTGAGCGTGATAGGCCAATATGCAAGGGGTGATAAGAATTGCCCTGTGGAAGCTCCCTTCGGTGGTATGCAACTCGTCGTGTGTGGGGATTTCTTTCAGCTTCCCCCAGTTGAAAAAGATTCAGACAAAACATGCTATAAGTGCGGTACATATAAATCCCTTTCTCGCTGAATCCAAAGGCCGGGCTAACCGGAATTTTAGGGTGCCCTATCACGCCTCGCGAAGAGCGCTCCTTTTTACCACCGGGCGACAGGCGCGTTAGAGGGCACATCGAATTCCTAGATGAAATCCATGCCCTTCGAGTTGATCCTGCTCGATGGTCCCACTGCTCCAGGACTGACGGCACTAAAACAACATGCAGCCACCTCTGGAACGAAACTATAAAGTACTGTTTCCAGACCCCAACATGGTTCAAAATAGGATTCAAGTCCGTCGCTCTTATAAGGGTCTTCCGACAGTCGGACCAAGTTTGGATAGACACGCTTGGGAAATTGAAAGTTGGCCAAGTGACTCCAGATATAATGGCCCGTCTGTTGCGCCTTCAACGGCCCCTGGGTGAACTAGCAAGTGGGGTTAAACCTACAAGGCTCTACACGCACAGGAAGATAGTAGTCGATGAGAATGAGCAAGAATTCCGGAAGCTGAAGGCCGACGAGTACTGTTTTGGCGCCATTGACGAAGGCGCCATCAACAAAAATACTAAAGACGTGAAAATATTTAACTCTCTAGAGCTTCGAGAATTCAGTAACTTCCCGTCGCTACCTAAACCTGATCAACAAGCTAATTCTATCTAGACTTTTTTAACAACCTTCAGGTTCAAAAGGAGATTAAGCTCAAGCACGGTGCCCAGGTCATGTTGCTTTTTAATATCGCACAAAACGAATGTCTAGTCAATGGCTCCCGAGGTGTTATTAGCGGTTTCCAGCAGATGAATTTTACCACCTTCACGTCCGGCCGTTTCGCCCGCGATTCAGAGCGCCCCATGCTGAAGAAGTTTTTTGAGCTGAAGCAGCAAGATGGGAGAGTGCGGATTCCACTTGTGCGCTTTACTACGCATACCTATCCGATCCCCATCCTACCTGTGGCATGGAAGACAGAAATCCCGCACTACTACAGCTCGACGTCTGATGTGGTAGAACTGAGCAGAACCCAAATTCCTCTCGCTCTGGCGTGGGCCACAACGGTGCACAAAAGTCAGGGGATGACCCTCGACTATGTTTCAGTTGATATTGGCCATTCGTTTGCCCCCGGGCAAGCGTATGTAGGACTGAGTCGTTGCAAGAGCCCCGATGGAATGCAAATTCTGAGTGGCAGAAAGAACTTGGAGAAGGCTTTCCTTGTGGATGAAGGAGTTCTCGAATTTAGCAAGCAACTGGAGGAGCAGTTAGCAAGGGAGAAGGAGAACGGAGGGGAGGAATCAGCAGTGGAGGAGGAGGGTGGGCTCGGTCAGAAGAGCGAATGCGTTAAGTATGAGGAGGAGGAGGAGGAGGAGGAGGAGGAAGACGAGTCCGACGAGTTTGAGGACGATACGGATTACTCGTAGTGCGTTCCTGGGCGTTCGACATGGCACCAATTTCAACGCACGAAGGAAATCTGATTTTGGCCGCAGTGTCAGAGTAACTGGCCATCGGTCGTGTACCTGGTTCGGCCGGCTCGCCGACACCAGAATCCAAGGAATCCCCTAGTTCCACTTTACTCTTAATCAGGGTCTCGGTTGCATGGGTTTGGCGTTTTCATTAGGCTTGCCTCTTCTATTTTCTTGTTTGGATGGGTGTGTGCGGTATGAGTCAATACGGGATGTAATCGTCGGTCAAATCTATTGTAGTAAGATAACTATGGTACCGGTATGTACGATAACCTAGCTAAGGCACGGGACTGCAATTTTTTTTATTAGCGGGGATATACCGGCATTAAATAGGCGCAAATATTTAGTTATCTAGTACGGCTAGTTTATGGCACTGTGTCTTGGGATCAATGGAGAGCTCTGTTGAACTTAATATCGGGGCATAGCCGCGAAGTATGCGTGAGTGGAGAGCCGAGTACTGCAGGTTACAGCAGCGAATGATCTGGTTGCGCAAGTGGCTGAGGTGAGTGCGGTAGTCCTTGATGCAATCTGATCAGTCAAAGGCTCGAAGCGGGGGGACTAAGACATGTGAGGCAAATCCCCTCGTTTGTTTGGTGGGCCATGGGGGCGGTAATATTAGTTGCTAATTCCAAAACCAGCTAATGTGACGGCCGTCACACCAGCTACGAGTATTCGAGTACAGTACTTGTGCTTGCGTTCCGTACAAGCACAGTAGGCCTCGGTAAGTCAATGGCAAGGGCGGGAAGAGCCAACGAGGCGGAGAACCTACCACACTGGAGGCTCTTGAAATGACTCTACAAGGCCATGGTGGGGGGGGGGGAAAGAATATGCGGACGCTTTGGGGGCGATGTTGCTACAACGCGTCCCAAGGTTTCACTAGTGTGGTATTGTATGTGTATCATATCGTACGGTCACCGAGGGTCACTCGGGAAAAACTCAGTGCCATAGCCGCCATTGGACTCCTTTAGCTTTTTTCTTCTTTCTATGGGGAGGGAACAACCGGGGAACGTTGTAATAATAATATTTCCCAACACGACCGAACGTAAAAAATAAATAAAAATAAAAATAATATCTACAAAAGACCAAAAATAAGACAGAAAGAAATAGGCGAGGCCACAGGCCACTCAGACGGCTGAACTCGAACACGAAACTTTCCCGTGGTAATACCGGTATTGGTGGACTTGATAAAATATTGCAGGTGTGAAGAAATTAGCGGGTCATTTCCTCATAGAAAATTAGCCAATCGGCATCCGTCCGAGTGACGGGGGTATCTGAGTGGCTTGTGGTTTGGCCTGCACCAAAGAATGAAAACAGAACAAAACATAGAATAAAAAAGATCCAAATGAAAAAACCATATGTATTAGTCCTACCGAGAAGAAAAGAAAAGAAGGCCCAGTATGTTAGGGTGAAGAGTTTCAGGAGATCTGCCAGATTGCGGCCACCCGTAAAAAAATCCTTGAGCGATGCGAGGGAATTGGAAGCCAGCCTGGCATCCATGGGCAAGGCCTCGTCCAAGTTGACAGGATCCGTCCAGAAGCACAGAAGCGTCTTCCCGGTGCGGCTGCCGGAGAGCACGGTGCCGTACTTCTTCATGACGCGCTTAACCTCCTCGACGTCCTTCTCCCTCTCCTGCAGCAGGAAGCGGCGCTTCTCTTCGAGCGAAAGCGGCTTGCTAACGTACTCCTCGCGCATAAAGTCGACAAAAGTAACGACATCCTCGAGCGTGGACATGGCGCCGAGCGAGGCCCTCAGGGCCCCAATGTGCCTCCCATCGATCACGTCCTGCTCGTCGCCGCACGTCTTCCCGGAATTGTAGAAGGTCATCATTTTCTCCTTGCCGAGGCGGCAGTAGTGCTGCACGCCGCCGGGATTGCAGTGCCCGCCGGAGCGCACGTGTATATTCCTTGCGCTGGCGGCGGCCTCGACCGCCAGGTAACTGATCGGCTCGCCGCAAGAGTCACGGAGGTTGAACGTGACGACGGGCCCTTGCTGCTTCGGGTCGCCATACTTGCCCTCGGTGTATGTCTCCACCAGCTTCTGGCCCGTGCTGCGGTGCGTGAGTTCTCCCAGCATGCCGGCTAGCACTGCCACGAGGGAAGCGGTGTGCGCGGATATCTTCTCGAACGATCCGTAGAGCCTTTTGTGCGTGTCGATGGCGTGCCCGAGCGCAATGATGCTGTGGAAGGCGCATGTGCCGTCCTCGAGGTGCTCGTGGGGGTCCTTGTGGTACAGCCGCTTCACGTGGTCCACCGACGCCATTAATTGCCCGACGGTGCCGCCGCCAAAGTAGCGTCTGTGCTGTAGCACGCCTGCCGATTCCCGCCGCACGATGAGCGCGCCGAGGTCGGGGTAGCCGAACATCTTGTAGAAGCTGCACACGATAAAGTCCGGCGAGGCATCTGCGTCGGAGAGGTCCAGCGGGGAGGTCATTACCAGCGCCGCCGCATCGAAGAGCGAGTAGAACCGCCCTCCCCGCGTTTCCCGGAGCTTGGATGCCCATGCGTGGATGGGCAGGCGGCGGCCGGAGAAGTTTGACTGGCCTGGCCAGGCGAATAGGCCCAGCCTCCCTTCCTCTCCTTCCTCATCTTCCTCCGGGGAGTCCAACCAAGCCTCGACTTCCTCATCTCCCCAAAAGCACTCTGCGGACCCCGTCATCCCCCGCGGCCCAATCAGACTTGTGTGGCAGTCCTTGTGAAACCTGTACTTGAAGTTCCCCTTCCCCTTCCCCCCCTCCCCCTCCTGCTCATGCCCGGCGAATGCGTCCGCCACCAGCTTCACCCCTGCAGTGGTGTTGGCGCAGAAGACCACGTCGTACTTGGCCGGGTCGGCCTTGAAGAGTGCTAGCACCTGTAGCCTCACGGCTGTCACTTTGCTCGCCGAGAGCTTCGAGCTGGGGTTTTCCGAGTGGGGGTTTCCATATAAATTTTCGCGGAGGTCTGCTGAGATGGTAGTCAGGAGGGATTCGGCGTACAGGGTTGTGCCGCTGTGATCGAGGTAGGTTTGGTCTGCATATGGGAATGGTATTAGTATGGGTGGCATATGGCTAAGGGGAGGGACTGAGGGGAGAAGAGGAGAGATGGAGTGGAAGTGGCAGCAGCATGTGAAAAATTTTCACCTTTCAACTGAGGGTATTCTTTGATTCGGAGTTTTTCAATGTTTGGATTGTAACCTGGGTCTAACTTGGGCACTGCCTTGCGCTTGAAGGAGCGGGATTTGAAGGAAGGTGACGTTTTGGGGGGTGACATTTTGGAGGGTGGTGGTGGTGGTAGGGTGAGAGAAATGCTCTGGGAATCGTATAAGGTAGTGAGTGTGTAGGGTAGGATGAATATACCTGAGGAGTTCTGACAGATGGAGTAGCAAAGCAGGGCGGGGGGGTGTCTGAGGGATTATACCTCAGACAGTAAGGAGAAAACGGACGGCGAGAGTCTTTGTATGACCACTTGACACCTTCGAGGCATGGAGGGAAACTATCTGATATTGAGATATCATGGAGACGATGAAGAAGGTATTTATAACGTCGAGCTATCTCCAGACTCTCAAACCCCGACACTTCTCTTCTTGTGGAAACGAACCGGACATCCCGACATCCGAACCCGCACGAGTAGGATCCTATGGTGAGGTATTTTCCAACCCACCATTACCACTGGCGCCATCCCCGAATATGAGCGGGAATCCGAAGGTGCCCGTACCGTATTATTTCATTCCGACCTTCATCCGACTGCTACTACTACTACTACTACTACTACTACTACTACTACAACTACTCCTTCTCCTACACTACTGAGCTCTTTTTTCTCACTTTTGGCGGGAAACTCACTCGTGATCCTTTCACCTTTCTCCCCTCACCCCCCCCCCCCGCCCCGCACACGCCCACACCCATGCCCACACCCCTTCCTTCCCCTTCTTCGCCAAATCACCCTTTCGTCCCATCTCTTCTACCTCTACCTTATTTTGATCTAGCCTAAATTCTTGCTCTCCTTCCCTGCTTCCTGACCGGGCTCAACCTCGCCGTTCCAGGCACACAGAACCGGAGCCGGGGGAAATGAACCTTGGGGAATTGTGCTCGGAGCTGATTGAGAGCTGTAACAGATATACACTCCCGAGATGAAACAATGGGTCTGGCTTGGTTCAGTTTAGTTTAGGCCACATCTTAATTTTTTTCTCTCTTGTGGTGGTGGTGGCGATGGTGGTGCTCCTCCTTCCTTCCTTCCTTCCAGCCTGCCTGTCTGCCTTCCTAGAGTTATTACTGTCACCATTACCACCCACCCCGGCTCATCATCACTCATTCCCTTACCCACTCATACGCTTCTCCTAGCTAACTTGGCTAGGTAGCGATAAGTCTAAGCAAGCAGCAAGGAAGTAGGTAAGCATTAGGATGTAAGCAGGTAACTAGGCATGGAGGGGGAAAAAGTGACGAAGGAAGCCTAATCCAGCTAGGGTACGGTACGCTATTGTGCGTACACTCCCCCCATCACCGGGCCATACGTAGTAGTGATAGTGGTGGTAGTAGTAGTAGTAGCAGTCATCAGAAGCTAAGAAGGGAAGTGAAAATTTCACTATTGCGACTTGTACCGCACCATGCCGCACCGTAAAGCCTACCGGCGCCACTGCACGGCGCATATAGTATTGCCTCCCCACACCCTTTGTTCGCTCACCTTTTCTTCACCTACCCACCCCCTCCCCCTCTTCTCTTTTTTCTTCTTGATCCGTGTGCTAGAGATGGAGACACGCAGGCGGGCATGCAAGCGGCAGATAGGCAAGTAGGCCAGCTTGGGCTATGTGCTGTGGGTGTGTATAATAAGTATCCTAGGTGGTCTGTAAGTTGGGTGGTATGATGGTAAGACCTGGGCTATGCCATCGTGACGACTACTGCCAAAGAAGAAGAAAAAGGAATGGCCAAATCGAGGAAAAAGAGGGAGCTCGCCTTCGTGTCGTAAGTTGTCTTGAATCTTTCCGACGGACGGATAAAAGGTTGACCGACTCCCTGACTTACCTGTGATACTTACCCACCCACTCACTCACTTGTTCGCTGACTGACTGATGGATTCGGAATTTGTTGATATAATAATCAGATGTGGTTTATAATGCGCACAGGGGGCCGGGCGCCAACTGGGAGTGAGGCGAGGGTGGTAGCTTAGCGTGGTGTATCATCGCCATCGTGGAGTTAGGTCGGGTGGAGGGTAATTACGGATGTTGAGTAGATGGGGGGAAAGAATTGATGGTGGTGAGGGGTATGGGAGCAGGAGGGGGGTGGGAAGGCAAAAGGTAGGTTTTACTTGGGAAATACATACAAATTATGGGAGAAGGTGAGGGGGGGGAGGGTGATTTTTTGACAAGCAAAGCAAAGCATGGCAGTAAGGCAAGTGACTGCGGGCTGACTGAGGAATACGATACATTCTTGTCAGTTCCTGAGATGACCTATTGTGGCACCGGGCGGAACATGTCATTGTACCGCATAATAGATTATAATTACCCAGAAAACCTAGATGGAGGGTTTAACAGAGGGAGCATATACCCGGAAACGCAGGTACTGGACGTTCTGAAAGAAGATTCCTTCCTTCCTTCCTCCCTCCCTCCCTCCCTCCCCAAGTCTGCCACTTCCCGCACCGCCATACGGCAAGTGCTGCCACTGTGGTACAGTACACCGCAGCAAGCATACCGGACTAGGAACGAAAAACGTTCACTAACCAGAAACAGGAACGGAAGTAGCGGATTTTTTTTTACTTGTACATCTTCTGCATCTACCCATCCATCCATCCATGAACATTCCTCAGCTGAAAGCTCAAACCGAAACATTGAGTGAGCATCACATCCCCATCCCCCCCCCCTTCCCGTCCTGATCCTTATCCCAACCCCATTTTCATCTATTCCATCAAATTTACTAAGGCCCTCCCCTCCTTCCTGGTAATCGTACCCCCCGTATTTTCCTTATCATCGCGCATCCTAGAGGCACACATCCTTCCTTCCCCCTCCCCCTCCATCGGGTTGTCTAAATAGCCTCGGCGACCACTTTCGGCTGCGCATCCTAGACCAATAACCCGATTGGGTTGTGCGGGGTGCGTGCTTCTCCAGGGAGATTTCCGGATTCGCTGGATGGGGGATGTGCTCGATAAGCGAGATTTTGGATCGGAAGGGGGGGACAGGAAGGATCTTCCGGGCTTGGAAATGGATGGGCGAGATTTGTGTCCCCTTCTCATCGGGGGGAGGGGGAGGGGGAGGGGGGGTGGTTGCACAAAAGTGCGTGATGGGTTTTGATCCAGGTCTGCAGGCGCGACTGACGCCTTCTGATCATGCTGTTCCAGAATGGAGTGTTTCTTGTGTGGTCGCCGTGAGGAATTGTTAATTAACAAGTAGGCGGTGAGTTAAACTTATAGGCGTCTGGCGCTTAGTATTATATTATAATAGTCTAGTGGGAGAATGCAAGGTATGATATGAATGATCTATTACACTAGGCTCGCTCGTGACTCGGGAAAGTCATGACGTTCGCTTAAGCTTACTGAGCAGATATGGCTGCCTGCCTACAGTGCGCCCAGTTTCTATTAAAGCCTAAGCCCGTCACACCGACATTGCACTAAAATAAGTCACGAGTGGGCTCTTCATCAGAAACATCAAGTATTTCAAGGCACACCAAAGTACAGATACTACCGGTATGATAACATCTTACTAGACCTACACTAAAACAAGGCGCCAAGCGCCCTTCACCCCTACCCCTTCCCCCCTCCCTGAAAATCCCAAAAGATTCACCTGTCATTGGCCCAATCAATACTTGTATTGACTTCGATAAATGAACCCGACCAATGACCATCACCCATTTCATCTCATCCTCATATCATACCTGAATCCATTCCAGTTGTCTATAGTATAGTACTAGTACAAGTATAATACCAGGCCAAGTTATTATAAACCAGTCTACCGAAATCCACAAACATCCACCTTCTCACCGCCCGATCTAACCCAGAAACCTCAGTGTCTCCTCTACGGTACCCGCCTCATCTTCATCTTTCCCCCACCATCGCCACCAGCACCAGCTCTAGCGGAGCTGTACCTTGCTAACTGGTACCTTGCTAACTGTATGTGCCGTACCGTACCCGTGCGGTCAACTCAGTCAGACCGTCCACTTGGCGGGCTCATTTCTTCTCTCCTTCGCCTTGCACGATGTAACCGAACCCGGACTTCGTATGAATGCTGGTGTGATAGGGGCAACTCGGCATCAATCCGGTCTCAGGGAATATAGAAACCTCATTCATCTTATTATTATTATTATTATTATTATTATTATCATTATTATTATTTCCCCTTTATCATTATCAGGCTAACGGGACCACGCATAAACCACCGGTATCGGCCACCCCGGGGCCAAGAAGTGGGAGAAGAAGAAAAAAAAGACGTCTCACGATTCAAACCAGCGTGGGTGTGTGGGTGGGCGATACTATGCCGGTGGTCTATGTGGGTATCGCCATCCTCACAGGAAAACAGCGGCAAAAAGCCAAGCAGTGTCTTACCTATCCTAGTCCGATATCTAATCTACCGTATCCGTTCCTTGTTTAAGACCTTTGCCTTATAGGTGCTAAACTCCTGTGCGAGGATAATATTTTAACAGAGGAGCAGAGTGAATTAAAAAATGAAACGAAAATGAAGATAAATGACCGAGTCTTCAAGTCCCCCCCCCCTGTCTCTGCAAGCGACCCAGTGGGGCATTTTAGCTACAAGGTCCCGGACTTTCGGTTTTATGAACTCATATGGGCTAAATGTATGTACTATGCCGAGGAACAGTCGAATCGAGTGATCTTCGGTGACCCTCCCGCAGGGGGTAAAAAGAGTAGTTGTATGATGCGGGATGAACTGCTGGAGGGTCGGAGTGTTGTGTCCGTGAGTGAGTGAGCTAGTTGCACGCGATTATCAAACCGCACCGTTCGGAGCTGGCGGGCAGATATCCACATATATACGTCAAGCTGTCGCAGAAAATTATTTTCTTTTTTCCCCCGCGCCCCCATCCCCGCTTGTCCGGACCCACCCCTTGCTATCTAGATAGCGCATATGGTGCGGTGGGATATGGTATCTGAGTATACAGACACATTCATACATGGTAGGACAGCTCCCCCGAGATTTCTTTCAAGGGTCGGCTTTTGCTCCTGTACCGTTCCGTACTGGAGGCCTGTTACAAGGGCTTCTCTTGTATCCTTTCTTCCTTTGCGTTCGGCCCGCGGCACCGGGGTCACCGGGGTTGTCGGCGGGTGTCCGGGGCAAATGAAAGAAAGCGCAACGGTAACATGTGCGTATATAGCAGGGGGGGCCCTTCAGGTAAGCCCGACAGCGCGCTCTTTTCTCCTGACGGACGGTGCGTATAATATAATAGCATAGTAGTCCCCTTAGCGCCTCGAGGAAAGTGGAAACGGCTTAGAGATATTTATTGGTTCCGTTTTTTTTGTTCTCGCTGTTCCTTACTTCTTTCCTGTCACCCCGGTTTCTCTGCTTGCTAGGGTGTTTCTTTGTTGCCAGGTGGGAGGAAGGGAGGGAAAGGGGTGGACGGAAGAAAACTCAATGACTTGATGAGATGGATTGATTAAGTCAATCTGAGCATGTTTCGAAGTAGATTGAATAGCGCGGTGCGGGGTTGCAATCGTCTGAATGCGGGGGGCTCTAGATCCATTGTTTATGATTCTATCAAAGGCTCAAGTTAATATATGCGACCTTTCTATCACTACACAGCTCAAGTGGGATTGAGCTTGGGGGAAAGTGCCAAAAGACTTGTCCGTTGGTGCTTAACAAAGCCCCTGACAATCACTACCATGACTATAGATATAGATATAGCTCCTGGGAGAGGGCGGGGGAAAAAGAAGAAGCGAGTGAATGACTTACATAGTCCTCAGCCCTCCTGGTTAAGGAGAGATCCTAAAATGACTTTATAGAGCCATTTTCTAAACCCCCCTTCTTAAAAGAAAGGTAACCTAACGGTCGGGGAACCGCCGGGCAAGAATTGCAGCAGGAGACCGGGAGAGCGATATACCTTTGGTAGTCTCGAGAGACAGCCTACCCTTACGGAGCTAAATAGCGCTCTCGAGCCTTGCATTCTTGCCTAACTTTCTCTGACTGTGACAGCTGTGAGTGAATTATTGGCTAAGGCCGGGATACAGCCCGCTCTGTGTGCCCCTCATCTCCTATGAGCGGGAATATGTGAAGCTCCTATGTGCTTACCGACGTTTAGGGGAAGCACTCGCCACCCCCACCATATCGTCGATTACCTCTTTGAGAGCCTCTGCACTTGATAACCATCTAGTGACCCCATGGCCTAATGATAGTTCTCCCGTTGGGAACCTATTTCCCTCAATTCATGGTTTCGTTCCCTCCATCTGTCCAACAAAGAGCGAAGCGTAAATGGATGTTGGAGTGTGAATCTAGGCTAGCCTAAGGGTCTAAGCTGCTGTGTGCGATGCACTAATAAGAAATTGAAGGAAGGAAGAAAGGTCCAAGATATAGAGAGCCGTGTTTGCGTATGTGGTCGCGGAGGGAGATGTTAGTGGGAAAGTAGGGAAAGGCGGAGGGAAACTCCCCTATGTGGGTAGGTCGACCAAATGTGTTGGCGCTTTCCGTAGAGAAGAGGCGGAGCCCAGCATCAAGAAAATGATATTATGAGTTGGATCAATAGAGAGAGGTCATGTAGTATCACTCAGGGAGAATAATATGCAGCGTACCGGCTTGCAAGAGTTGCTTCGTTGCTGGCGGGCGGGAGAGGTCAGTGCAGAAGGGGGAATGGAAGGGCGACGGATCTGATAACAACCTTTAGATTGTAACGTTTGGCGTTCGTATGCAGTTCCTATTGGACAGAGAGGGCTCCAAGAGACTCGAAGGGAAAAGGGGGCCGTCTATTTTTTTTGGCCCAGGCCCACTAGCATCAAGCACAGTGCGAGGCCCCTCGAGCCAAATCCTCGAACATAACGGGCCTCACGAGGCCTCGTAAGTTGCTAGCCTAATAGTAGAGAGTATAAGAAGTTGAGGCGACAAGGTGGGGATAAGTAAACTGCTAATGCGTGAGAGTGAGGTCTGAGCGCCTAGGCTCTCAGCTGCCTAGCGCATATAGTAACAAATCATCATAGTATATTTGTTCCTTAAAATCGTCCAGACACACTATCGTCACAGCATCCCCAAGAACACTCTCCAATCCTCGGGGGTTACTATCTCATTCCCCTACGAGGGGAGGCCTCGAGGCTGGCCTTCAACTCTCTGCGAGGATCCGAAGTGTCGAGGGCCAAAACTCACAAATTCCTGGGAATGTGAGCACATCGTAAGAAGCTTTCGTTGATACCTGTTGGTTCTGTCTGAAGCGTCGGACCTAGCAGCGTGGAAATATGCCTGGGAATGGAGGCATGGACTAAGGGTCGAATTAATCTCCAATATTTTCTGTCTAAGGGGGAAGACGGGGCTATGAAGACAAATTATGACCGTTCAAACCCACATTCCATCTTACCACATCATGGGGATTCTAGAGCACGCAATCAAGAATCAGCCTGGTGATATTTATCATCCTCCAGCCACGCCCGATCTAGGCTCTGAAGCTCCCGTGACATCACGCAATCTCTAGGGTGGTGGTTAGCAAAGAAAAGTTTGAGGACTGCTGCGATAGTCCCGCAGGCCTTCCATTCTTCCGCCCGGCTCGCCAGGGATGCTTTTCTATTGACGGGTCGGAGGTCAAGGTAGAAAGAAGAAGGGAATCCGATTAGACTAAACTGGACCTTTTTTAGGCAAATTGTACTCGAGTACCGCACAGTACTTGTATTGACGTCAGAAATGGAGAGCGGCATAGCGTGCAATGATGCAAACCATGCTATCTCACGCCTTTCGTTCAACAGATTCTCAGAGGATAGAAATTTGGGAAACAAATAACGGTCCAAAGCTCCTTCAAATACTCCCATAATAGTCCACAGATTATCGAAAATATCACTTGCTGTATTGGCATGCTATATTGTAGAGTTGGAGTTTAAGAAGCGCCAAGCCCAATGCAGCAACCGCGGCTCTCTGGACAACTCCCTAGGCAGTTGAGATAAGAGTTCTGAGGCAGGAAGTGAGGTCAGCAATGTTGTCTCCCCTATGAATGAAAATTCAATGTTGATTGCTCCACAGGACCTGTAGTCGGAAGGCGTAAACATATCTGCGTTGGGTGGATAAGTCTTACATCGCTCGACTTTCCCAACCCCAGCCCGGTACTGTACTGCACAGTACTCGAGTATAAGAGATCGTTCATGGTTTTTTTGGAAAATTGGACTCTTCCGCCGGAAGTTTAGCCTTAATCGGTATAGTAAAAAGCTTCTGCCTGTGCCTGCATCCGTTGGATCCCTTTTTCATTTGTGAGGGTTGTAATAGTGGTATCGTACCGGTCTGTGTAAACCGGTCTGTGTAAACATGCGGGGGGGCACGTGAAGTGGCTGCAGTGGATTGGAGAGCTTTCTCTTGTTCTTTGCTTGGGGGAGTTAGCTTTTTTTTTTTTTTTTTTTTGTTGAGAGTCCCCTCCGGCGAGAAAAAGAAATCATACATATGATGGACATCTGAAATCAAGGGCCCTCGTAGGTTTGATAAGAGCATTGGAGAGATTCGGGGAGGGTTGAGGCAGGGGTGTTTGAGGGTTGGCCTTGTAAGCGATGCGGCTCTTTGCTTGACATTCCCGGGGTCACCTTTTCTTTATTTTTTCCCCCTTGCGTTGTTGTTGATCTAATACCGGCGAAGCAGGATGGACGATGGGGGAAATAGTAATAAATCTCTTGGCCCAGCAATCATATAATCGGTGTTGGTAAACAATTATAAGATCTGTACAGACCTCTGTTGATGTTCCCAAAAGTATACCGTGGGCCGCCGTTATCAAAACAAAAATCAGAACCAAGGGAGGAAGGAGCATCCTAGTTAGTTCTTGTTCGTTTTGGCGAGGGAATTTGGGGGTGCGCTGCCAGCGAGGTGGATGCGGGTGGGGCTGGTTCATATTCTCTCTCCTTCTCCTTGGCTGGTTTCGTATGGTGCCTTTTCCTGTTGTAGGGCACAGGTCTGCTGTTTTTTTTTTCTCACCTCCCTTGACTAGCAACCTTCCTTCATCTCATCGTCATCCTCCCTTTCCTCACAACCCACTCTCTTACCACCAATTCATCCATCATCCTCCATCCCTTTTTATCGTCCTCTACTCCCCTGCCTTACCATCTCCCTCTCAAGTCCTAACATCAAGCTTCTCTAAAGCTTGCATTTTTCGCGCTCTCTCGAACCTTCCTCATCTTCAATCAAAATGCGTGAAATTGTATTTATCCCCTTCCCTGCCTGATTCCCTTATGAAACTGCTTGGATATGCTATATCCCAGGCGTTCCTCTATAGCCCCACCCCAGAGTTCTTTGCTAACGGTTCTCTTCCCTATAGATTCATCTCCAAACCGGACAATGCGTGAGATTCCCTCTTATTGTTTGTTTCCTCGCGACGTTAGCTAACATTCATACAGGGTAACCAAATTGGAACTGCTTTCTGGTGCGATCTACCAATGCTTATTGTTATCTGGAAATATCGAGTTGACGTAGTGTAACTATACTAGGCAAACTATCGGTGGAGAGCATGGTCTTGACGGGTCTGGAGTGTATTTATCCCTCCCCCTTTACCTAGCTTGATTGGCCCGGTTTCGCTTAGTTCCGAGTTCTAACGTGGTGACCATAGCTATGGAGGAACCTCTGATATTCAATTGGAGCGTATGAGTGTATACTTTAACGAGGTATTTTTTATTTTTTATATTTGCTTTTTACCCCCCCCCCCCCCTGATAACTACTACCCCTTTCTACGTTTTGGGCCTAGCTTACGTGAATTTAGGCTTCTGGAAGCAAGTATGTGCCACGTGCGGTGCTTGTTGATCTTGAGCCTGGTACCATGGATGCTGTCCGATCAGGTCCTTTTGGTCAACTCTTCCGCCCGGACAACTTCGTCTTTGGCCAATCTGGTGCTGGTAACAATTGGGCCAAGGGCCATTATACCGAGGGTGCTGAACTCGTTGATCAAGTGTTGGATGTCGTCCGTCGTGAAGCTGAAGGATGCGACTGCCTTCAGGGGTTCCAGATCACTCACTCGCTCGGTGGTGGTACTGGGGCCGGTATGGGTACTTTGCTTATTAGCAAGATTAGGGAGGAGTTTCCCGATAGAATGATGTCTACCTTTTCGGTCGTCCCTAGCCCTAAAGTTAGCGACACTGTTGTGGAACCATACAACGCCACTCTCTCGATTCATCAGTTAGGTCAGTTCATGAGTGTCTCTAGACGATGGTGGTTTACTTATTGACTTTAAATTAGTTGAAAACTCTGATGAGACTTTCTGTATCGATAACGAGGTACGCATTAGCATTCATTGGTGCTATACGCTTGTGACGCTGGACAACTAATATATCTATAGGCTCTTTACGATATCTGCATGCGAACGCTTAAACTTGCTGCTCCATCTTATGGAGATCTCAACCATCTTGTTTCGGCTGTCATGTCGGGTGTCACTACCTGTCTTCGTTTCCCTGGTCAACTGAACTCTGACCTCCGCAAACTTGCTGTCAACATGGTTCCTTTCCCCCGTCTCCATTTCTTCATGGTTGGATTCGCACCTCTCACTTCGCGTGGAGCCCACTCTTTCCGTGCTGCCACTGTCCCAGAGCTTACTCAGCAAATGTTCGACCCGAGAAATATGATGGCTGCTCCTGATTTCCGTAATGGGCGCTATCTCACTTGTGCCACTATCTTGTAGGATTTCCGGTCTTGCGGTTGGCAAACTAAAGCTGACATTATTTAGCCGTGGGAAAGTTTCCATGAAGGAGGTTGAGGACCAGATGCGCAATATTCAGACTAAGAGCTCCAGTTATTTTGTTGAGTGGATCCCCAACAACGTCCAGACTGCTCTCTGCTCGATCCCACCCAAGGGGTTGAAGATGAGTGCCACCTTTATCGGAAACTCTACCAGCATCCAAGAGATGTTCAAGCGTATTGGTGACCAGTTTACTGTCATGTTCAGGAGGAAAGCTTTCTTGCACTGGTATACTGGAGAGGGTATGGATGAGATGGAGTTCAGTAAGTTTGATCGAGTCTCTTAATTGGTGGTTGTTATTGGTAACTAACCGTATTGCAGCCGAGGCCGAGTCCAACATGAACGATCTTGTCGCTGAGTATCAGCAATACCAAGATGCCGGAATCTCTGATGATGAAGGAGAGGCATACGAAGAGGAGTTGCCTGCTGATGGCGAATGATGTCTAATCAATCTGCCTCTAGATCATGCTAGTTTGGAACGATAGGGGAGAGGAGCACGATCGGATGGTGGATCTGTGTGTTTTATTCATTCTTGCTGTATCGGATTTAATATCTATACCCATCTTCGTTTTTGTCGGCCTAGGCGTGAAAATGATTGATGGTTGGGGAAAAATTTCGGGATCTGAATGGCATGCTGTTGGCGGGAATTAATACAATGGTTCAGTTCTTTAAAACCTGGAACAATTGGGAGGTGCCATAAGGTGAATTCATTGAGATTTGTGTTATCAATTCAAAGGTGGCCTCAGTGTTGATATCACTCGTGATCTCCACTAGTTTGTGAATGGAGTGTCCTATTGTCGTCCCAAAAGCCCAGATAATGCATTGTTAGCTTTGTCTCTTTCATGAGTCCCGATGCTGTGGGACATCTGCCCAGCCTATGAGCCGTATCCTTTTGAAACGACCAGGGGTTTCGTGCCATACGGTGCCAGAAACTAGGATGTTTTTGGAAGTTACTTGGGTGTATGAGTAAAGTAGCGTACCAGAGTGCACAGAGAGGATATCGCCGTCCGATCAAGGCTGGAAAGGGTCCACGAGTGATAACGAGTGATTGTAGGGGTTCTACCCACAGCTCACTAGACTTAGTGCACTCGAGGATTGATACACGCGACTACCTGGACCAATGGGTGAGGGTCACTTTCGGTGCATCTCTATAGGGGAGTACGAGAATCGGGTTCGTAATCTAATCTCGTAGTGGTCTTCCCATCCTTGACATGAAACAAGTATCGGAATCGAGAGGAAAAAGGGTAAAAAGAAAGACAAAAAAGGACAATGTACCCCCCCATTCGCCCAAACACCATACCCAAACGTGTCCCTCATGGCGACAAACCTTGTGGAGCTGCCCTCACCCACCCAGTTGATCATGCCAAACTCCTGCTCCCCCAATACCGTTATCCTCAAAATTGCTCGCGGTCCCGTCCGGCTTCCGGCTCTTAGAAATGACCACATACCCTCTCCTGCCCCCCACGTGGCGCTCGCCCTTTGCTGGAGGCTCGATCAGCCTCGAGTTCTCCGATACCCTTTCCCTCGCCGTAGGCACTTGCCCTTACAAGCCGGAAGGGGGCAGGTGCATGGGAGGGTATTATTCGACTGGTAAAAGTCTGGCAGGCGGCCGTTTGGCGGGGGGATTGCCCTGTTTGACTCGCCAACGGCTTTGGGCTCTCTGGGAGATGTAGGACGACTCCATGGCGTGCCAGGTGGACATTCGATCATCGATCAGGTCTTTTTTTGGTAGCTCTGTTTTTCGAATATTTCAGTCATAGCATCTATATCAAAAAGTGAGCCCTCGGAACTTCCCATCACTTCCAATCTCCTGCTACCAGTCATTCCCCCGTTCCGCTTCCATGGGCCAATTGATTGTGTACAAATATATATACTCTAATATTAGCCTTGCCAACATCTCCTCGGGGCTCCAGGGAACCTCTTCCAGCTAGTGGAGGTGGTCAGACGTTCGTTATGAAGGGGTCCTCGCGGCGAACTCCATGGGGGAAGCTCGCGCAGGAAGTCCCGGATGGAGGGCCCCCAATGTTCGATTCTTTCTTTCTTGTAGGACTAGGAATAGCCTAGGTGGTGTTACCTAGTGTGCAGATTGTGAAAGAAAACAGTGTAGGCTTCGCCGGGAAAGAATTCGAGTGGGGAAACTCACAACTACTGTGATTACTGGTGAGTGGTTTCCTGCTGGAATCTTATGATCATAGAAGAATTCTAAAGACCTAAAGCAGTCCATCTAATACAAATTGGCCAATGGAATATTGATACGAAGTCTAATTCCTTTAGGCAGCGGATACGAGAGGAAGAATTAAGACATGAGGGGTATGTGGAGTATCTATCTATCATTAGGACATGAGGGATATGTGGAGTATCTATCTATCTAGGTATAGCAGCCAGATAGAAGGGGGCGGTGCTCGTGGATAGCGAACTGATGAGAAACTAGTGTCTCCTGCCACAATAGAAAAACTCTGGTGTGTGCTTCAGGGTTCCAGGGTTACAACTGTGGCAGTGTTCGCACGCTAGTATGCTCTCATTTTGCACGTAAGTTTAGAATTGGATAAGGCACTAGAGGCATGGTGGAGCCGGGCTTACGAGACAGTTCATGAGTTTTGGTGTGATGCATAAGGGAGCGTGTCTGTTTTTCGCTGATGTTGCATCGGAATTTTTATGCACTGCCTTCTCATTGCTATCGATTTAGATAGGAATGTCTTTCCATGAGTTTTCCATTTCACTTCTGCTCATAATTTTCTTTTTCCCAGTTACGATTTCCTACCCTAAGCCTATGGGTCTATGGTTTTCGGGGAGAGGGTTATTGGACTTGGTGTGTCGTATCAGCCTTTCACACCGAACGGCTACTCATCCCGCGAGTGATGGGACATGACTTTGGAACATCTGCTTGTTTCTGATGTTTGATTTTCACGGATGTATGGAGGCATTGACGAAGGGGGGCAGGAACGCACCTGGCGTTGTGTATGTGTGAGTGGGAGCCGAGTGAAGCCTACGGGAGTACATTGATATCCTGCTCAAGGCAGGAGCGATTGGCACAACAACCCACAGTTGGTGACTGCGTGGTGAATTCCGAAAGCCCCATTCTATATACTCGGACGACGGGGTGATTCGGTGGATAGAGTTGTGCTGGTCAAACCACTAGAGATGCCCCTTCTAGCAAATAAAAAATGATAAAGTGTTCACGGAATTTCTCCTCTTTCACGATCAATAGGCCTAGTTGTACGCTAGGAACTATTTACCCTTTGTCGGAGGGTAACTAATAAATGGCCTAGCGATCGCAAGCCCAGACTAGAATAGAGCTGGGCTGTAGGAAAGTTCTGATTAGAGACTTCGCTCACTCGTCACTCCGCAAACTAACTAGTAAAACACCTTCATCCGCCTGAGATATGGAAATCAACCTGATCGTTCCACCGCTTCCCACGTCTGCCGATTTCTTTCCATGTATCCCCTATTTGTCTATATGTCCCCATAATAATAACGAAGGAAAGACATGGCCATAGAACTATGTCTTTGAATCATTCCAACTCCAGAGCAAAGGCAAATGCCAACGACATTCTGTATACTTCCATTGCCAACCACAGTACACTCTCCGCTTCCGGCAACTCTCGCATCTATCTTTATCCATCAACTCTGGCAACTGTTCACTTCCTCCAACTCTAACACCGTTCATTGGGAATGCTGGCGGGCCAACCCTGGCATTCGAGTACAGTACATGCAATAACTCCGTCAGACCCGATGGTTGCAGAAGGGAGAAAGAGAGAAAGGATTGAACTTAAGCGAGTTCACCTCAAGTTGCGTACCCACGAAATCAATCCAAGTCCCTCCAGTAAGGTCATTTCAGAAATGGGCTGACGGCCCACTGCGTAGATGCAGCTAGACTAGGTATAGGATAGCGAGAAGTTTCAGAGCATTGATTTTGTTGGTTATCGTAGTATATGCAAGGCTAATAGCGCCTTTACGATGAATATCCACTTGCTGGCTGGCAATGGCAGATGGGGAGGCCTACTTTCTTAGGGAAAACACGGCACAAGTACAGTACACCACAGTAGGCCTAGCAAACCATCCACTAGATAGCCATTCTGAAGATTCATCTCGATCATGCCATGAACTGCACTTTTACTCCAATCGACAAGATCCAGACTCCATCCACTCCCTTGCCTGGCTAAATTCCAACATGCGCTTGCCACCCGCCCGCCCCCAGGGCTGACAATGGCCAGCATCGCGAGTGACGCCCTATGAACACCTATCCAACCACTCGACATTACAACCGCCCCACCCCCCCCCCCCCGGGAAACCAGATAGTGGTTGTCAATTGCTATGTCGATCAGAATGCACCCTACGAGACACAAGGCTTGTTTTTTTCTTACAGGGGGGGGAGGGTTGGGACAAGGAGACTAGGGAGTTACCGTTCTATGGGACACTAGAATGGGGAACCCCCATTTGCTGGAATGTGCCGCAGGATCCGCACCGACCCGGAGCATGTCAATGTAACAGCTCACGGCAGGTTTGATTTGGAATTTGATTCTTGTTTTTTCCCCACCTCCTACCCCTGTTGGGCGGCAATAGGCAAGTTGGGCTGTTCTCAGTGTTTTGATGTCTTTGGGTTGGTTTGCTACGCTGTAATAGCTGCAGGGCGTTTTATTTGAGTTCTATACGGTGCAGTACTATTGGAATATGCATCTGCGGGTGGCCGCCCACGAGAGCTCGGGCCGGTTCTTTTTGGGGGAGGGGGGTTTTTTCTAATTTTATGGTAAACATGGCCTTGGAATAAGGTTTACATTATGCAAAAGCTGTTTTGTTAATCGGCGAAGAGGTATTGGTTGAATTGGCCTTGGGCCAGATTATAGTAATTTATCAACCCTGTCGTGGTACTCGAGTATGATCGTAATATTTTATACTAAATTAAAAAAAAAGAAGCGAGCACAGAGAGACAGACAAATATGGTAACACGCGAGCGGTGCAACCCCACCCACCCCAGAGAAAGCTTACAGTACTGTACTCGAGTAACTGTATTCCTCCCACGATCGTCAGCCCACCACTCTCTCTATTAGAAGTTGTGTATCCACCAAACACAGCCTACGGGTGCACCAAATCATGCACTCTTTCAATTGTCGAAAAATTACCAAGATTGATACCCTCCATCACTCAGCAAATCACTTCCTATCGCGAATGAGCTCGCGTTGCTAACAGGGAATACTCCAACACCTCTGCATTCCTCCAGCTGACTCAGCCCTCCAAACACATTCCCACCAGACAGGAATCATTCCCCCTCCGAGGAAACTCTGAGCCATGCTGGGCCATAGGGGGCAAGAATATATCCCGGCGAGGTGGAGCCGACGTGGGTGCTGTGCAAGCCTTATTCTTATCCTGGGTTTCTCGTAAGCTAGACTGCGGGGTTGAAGGAATTGAAGGTGGTCCATATTAAGGCCCCGCCCTGCGTGACACAATATAAACGTATCGCAATAAAAGTTGCAAATGGCATACCGTATATTCTAAAATAAATATATGGCGTATTTCAGAAATATAAGTGTTCATTTGCGTCATCTTGAAATAAATATATAGAGAGAGAGCACAATGCTTTTACCCTACCACACTTGATGTGAACCAAAAACAGAGTCATATTAGCGCTTTTTTAAAAGAATCAGTCTGTATAAAAATAAAATTTTGACTTTCTATGTAATGTTATTATAAATAATTAACATGATGCTTAATCAATATTTGCTAAATCATGGAGTCGTTAAGATTTGCATTATGAAAGGTTATTACACTCTAACTAACCCTTAGGCCCCCAATACTCTATTCTCATATTTTGAAAATAAAAATATATTGTGATGTTTTTCGTATGCACTGAACACAACCCCGTATAGAGTCTTAGTTGGCATGATTTATGCCATAAAAGTCACTTTCATTCTATAAAAATGGCGTGCAGAACAGCGCCTAAGTCTTAATATACAGTTAGCAATGGACGATATTGAAGAAGCGGGGAAGGAAGAGCTCAGAGCTCACCTTGCCAGCAATAGTAGGGCTCACAGAAGCAATCAACACAATCAATCCCCTATTTCCGTGCTTAGCCATTTCTGTGGTTTTCCTGAGCGGTACTAAACACCTGGTGACATTAACCCGCATTATGCTATTGAAATCCGCAGCGGTATACTTCATCGCGTTCCCTTCTTTGTTTACCCCCGCCACCGCCGCCGCAAGGAGCCCATCTAATCTTCCGTGCTCCGTACTGATTCCGGCCGTAAATTTTTGTGGTCCTACTACTTGCCGGTAGTGGGGAGATGTACTATACCCAACTCGGTTACCGCACGATCGTAGATTTTGGCAAATTCGGGGTCGGATAGTCAACTCCGTCCAAGGCGTATCCTGCGTTTATCGCAACTCTTAGCTATAAGGCTCGCACTTAATCTATATGCAATGGGGGAAGGGAAAGTGATATTAACTTACCGGTAGCTCCGGCTTCTGGTAAACCCTCCGCCTGCGTAAGCCCCAGTCCCTACCACCGCCAGAGGCAAGTGCCACCCGATCGCCAAGATTGAGCTCTGGCAATACCCTCCGAGCCCTAAGCCAAGATGCGTTTTCCAGCCCATTGGTATCATAAGTCTTGTTCTTCCACCGCCAAGTTTTCGGGCGCTGTTCGGACTAATTTGGCTCACGAGGGCGTAGCCTTGGTATTGGCGTGGTGCTTAACCACGGTAACGGTGTTGTTGTTGTTGTTGTTGCTGTTGTTTTTGTTTTTGTTGCCGTTGTTGTATCACAGTTGTGCTCGTTGTTACCCATGGTATCATACTTGCAGTGGTACGTACGCAAGGCTGAGTTGGCCGCAAGGGGGCTTTAGGCAGTTAGCCCTTAAAGGGACCATGGCTCCACTTCGACTGATGACTAATGAGAAGTTATACTACCGAAAAGGCAAAAACCCACTAGGGATGGGATAAGGGTTATGTTCTTCTCTCCGGGGACGTAATGACGGAGAAGGGTGCCGCCGGTGTTGCTTGTTTCTCTACGAGTACTGTGGGAAGAGGAGTTGGGTACAGTACAGCTATTCACTGTGGCGTAATTGCGACGCTGCGCGAAATCTCTCTGCTCTCAGTTCTTCAGCGATGAATATGACCTACCTTACACTAAGCTTCACCCGTACTGCCTAGCACTGCACTCCTTGGAGAGTGAGGACCCTCCTGCCTCAAGGTTTGCGCTTTCAACGATTGGCATTGTTGTTATACACACTCGAGTAGAACTCTCCCCGTATATCCACAATCCCCTAGATATGCCAAGCCCAAACCTTGTCGATGCGCCACACCCCCTCTGCACGCCCAAACATTACCAGTATGATATGATCAAGACCACACCCTTGGATCCCAGGGCCAATAAACCCCTTTGACACCATCACGATCCTCGTCCGAAACGCTGCGCGAGTGGGTTTCCGGGTTGTGAGTGGGATCAATGTGCAATAAAGGTAATCCTCGCCGCAGATCCCCCTGCTGTCACTGATCCTGGAAGGGGAGTATACACGGGTACCAGTGTGGGGAGTTTCTATTGGACTTTACAAGGCTTGGCTAACAGGGGCACGAAGTTTTGAGAAAGCTGGGGAACGGGTACGGGTCGCTTCCTGCGTTTTGTTTACGCATGTTTGATCTCCCAGGAATGCTGGTATTCTCGGCTATTGTGCTTGGAAAAGCTTGTGAACATCATATGGGATCACTCGGATTACTTGGCCCGGTCTGGGGGTGTTGGAGGATCTTTCGAGCGTAATGGATTCACAAAACGACTTAAATTTGCGTCTACAAGGAGTAACTAGCGCTGAGGTTGTTTTTGTCTTATTGAGATGTATGAGGGTTTTCCCTGACACTCGCAAGTTCGAAGAAATGCTCGGGAGGAAAACGCGACCGGCTCATTGTCCGGGGAGGAGATTTCGTCGGTTGGGTAAGTTCTCCGGAGCGAGTCCGTACGGAGTTAGCTAGAATATCTAAGAAGCTGCTAGTGCACCTAGGGCTCAAGATTTTGTGGGTTCGTGGGAAGCATGGTAGCCTTCGTGATCGGAGGGAGAGTTTGATTTCACCTTAGGTTCCGCTACGGTATTGTGAACGAACGGAGCCGACTTTGCTTGAGATTCGTGCCTCTGATGCTGGTGACCTGCTAGGGTGGGTGAGATATCCGTGAATTTTAGACTATTTAGAAGGCAAATTGTCTGGGAGCCCTCCCCCGGGTATCTAGCACTTGGCCTTCACGACCTTTTCCTCGGGCCGTTTTCGAGGGCGTGGGTTTGCCTAGGTAAGGGGGGGAATTTCAGAAAACCGAGAATCTGATCCCAGGGGCAGATATTCTCAAGCAGAGTAGGACTGAAGAGCTGGTGAATTTGCTAGAAAGAGTATGGTGCGTGTATTCTCGAAACCCTAGGAAAGTAGTATCAAGGGGCAGCTTTTTTCACTAAAGATTGGGAAGAATACTACTGTGGTTGGCGGTATCATAGCTCGTAGGTAATTAGTCCGATGGGGAGCAGGGTAGGGCTCGGCGTGCCTCGCTATGGGATTTGCGAATTGAGGTGTCACCGCGGAGATCGAGTTATTGTCCATAATTAGAAAATAAAATCGGGAGATTTCATTAACACCTATTTTCTTCTAACCTGACAAGCATATAGTACAACATAAAGAACTTGCTAGTCAGGACAGTAGAATTTGGATGGGATCAGCTGGCAGAACGGGGTGACAATCTTCCGTATCATTGGAGTCGGCATTCCGGATTTCCCCGGAACAGCAAAGAGAACATCGCTTTCTGCTCCTCCCAACCGACACAAATATGCCAACCTACACTGTCGTTAGGCCCGCTCAGGTGTTGGAAACGGGGCCTTGGAGAAAAAACATCTTCCTCGGCACGAGACGTGGAGCTCAGCTCCTCCACTCAGATCACACGCCCGATCTCACCTTTGTACCACTTTATTGTTAATAGAATAAAACAATAAGCCTTATCAAAATAGAATCTAAATAAGCCCTTGTCTAGGGCCTTTTGCAATGTCTCGCTGTCGCTTTGTCTGTCTAGGCCGGCTCCTGGGGGGCCAGCACAGTGTGTCCGAGTGATGCATTATGAGTCATATAGCAAAGAGAAACGCAATAGGCCTCTCAGTCAAGCGAAACCTAACTCTAATTGGGGGAATAATAGTAAGAAGTAATAGAGGTCTCATAATAGGATTCACGAACCTTAGGCTACCCGATCCGATCGCCCCCATCTCCAGAGAGCTTTCTCGCCTTCAGCCGGGCTTCCGGACAAGTAATATTTGATGCTCACGAGGGCTCTTATTTTTAGATCAATACCATCGTGGCACGAATGTGTCTAGGCGACTCTTAAATGGATCAAAGTGAAGAACGATGTAGGGAGGCGATCACATACTCCCGAAGAATCGCATGGGTACATCCCGGATTCCAGACCAAAGAGGTTATCACGACCCTTCCTGCTGCAAATACTTGTTGGATGTCGAGGCATCTCACATTCTGTTTCGCCCTGGAGCCACTTATCATGTTGTTAGTATCAAATGATGTTGTAAAGTAAGCACAGCCGCATACGCACCCAGAGGAAGTGACCTACACTGGCTTAGAATGTGTGGATATACGCCTTTGTGTAGCGTATTTCCACCTAAGTGTGCTTTCAGGCTATTAAGGGCACAAAGAGCTGAGGTTTGTACGCTCTCTTTTCCACCTATCAGAAACAGCTCTGCTGTGGGCTGAGGCAGAACGCAAGTTTTTCAAGCCTAGCCCCTTGCAGAGAAATGCAAAAACCAGTTTGATTGGGGTTGAGTAAATATCTCGGCCGGGGGAGTTGAAAGCCGATACGGCAATTATGAATCCGTTTTCCTAACATCGAACGTGTGGGACCGGGCTTTCAGTGGAAGAATGAGTTTTGACCCATTTGAACAGACCACAGCAGTTCATAGGCCTCATCTAACGGTCAGTCAGCTGTGGGGTAAAAGGGTTAATTAATTGCTATGATACATTTTGTACTAATCTGGAAGTTCAGTTCAGTGTCACTTTTTTAGGCTCAATGTAATCACTATTGGCTTAAGTGGTTATCTCGTCCATCGGGGAAAGAGGGAGCGGGGTTGGCTGATTGTGTTCTTTCATTTTTCTCGGTATTTCTGCTCTTGGTTTCTGTTATGTTATCGGGAGTGCCGACGGTAAGATCTGGCCCGCAAGAGGCTGTGGGCACAGTGGCCCCTAAAATAAGTGAGGGGCTTGCGATTTTGAAATTGGGGATGGCTATTTTCGAAGCTTTCGAAGAATGGATTGGGCCAATAAGGTTGTCCCCTTCCGGAGAACAGAAGTCTCGATTGGCCAGCCGAGTATATTCCAGCGGTCAGAGTCCAAGGCTTTTTAGCGTCATCGCTCAGGAATACATGGTACTTGAATAAAGCACCGAATTTTCCGATATCAAATACTTCATGATACAGCACCGTCACTATGCCTCTGATTTGCCCGGACGCGTTGGTGGGGGGTATCCCGTTTCCCGTTACCGATACAAGGCTGCGCCCCCTCCACGAAAGGTTCTCGACCACTAAAACCAAACAACCAGCAAGATCATGTAATTGAAAATTGAGTTGCGGCTGAACTAAGCAAGTCGTCCCCGGATTTGCACTTCTTTTTATTTTAGCAACGCATTCCATAAATAACTCTCATGCCCTAGAATCTTCCCGATTTTTGCACTTCGCCGGGATGGCACTCACTGGGGATGGGGTGTGTACGAGTAGAGCGTGAGTAGATCGGCGGCGTGAGGATTAGCAACCCACATGAGGCCGTCCTCTACTAGTATCTCGAGTACTCGTACTGTGTCGTTGCACCACAGAAGTACCGGTATGCCGAACCGGGAAATGTTAACAATCCCCGCCCAGTTAGGGCACTGCCTCAGTCCCGAATACCGGTATGCTTATTTCAATGTTAGGCTGATTGGGAGAGAAAGATGGAGGATTGATTTCTTTGTTGTAGTTACCTTGTGTTGTACAGATTGCATCTCAGACTCTTTCGCATCCTATTCTAGTCACAGCACCATTCGTGCGAGCTAAGATTAGAAGGTTGGGGGGAATGTGACCCTTGGAGCCTAGATACGTGTCACGGGAATTGGGGGAAATGGATGACATCAAGTCTTTGTCCAGTAAAAGGTGAAGAATTTCCTGATCGCCCAGCGATTTGCGAGAAGGCAGTCGTAGGGAATGATCGAATCACGCACCGGGTGTAGAGTGCTCGAAACTGGACCGCGTGGGAGGGGGGTTGCCTCTTTGACTGAGAGTAATGATTGGGGTGTGGTACAGAATTTCAGAACATGCTGCTCGTAGGTGGTTATTGGTGCTGAGGTACTGCTGGAGTAGTACCCGTAAAATTGAAGCGTTTTTGAAAAGGACTGCTACTGCATGCCGCAGATGTTTGGCCCTTTTGATTAGATCTGGGTGGTGCGAATAGTAATAGTAGTTCTTTCCAAAAACCCTCCGACTATACGAGTACCATACCGGTACTTTGGGGATGAAGACATGTCATACCTTCACATCCGGCACGAGCCAGCTCGTGCACAGAAAGGCTAGCCTTGAGCGATCCTCTATTTTCGCTATCCTCTCCAACTCATAGGTTTGTTGACTATTATCACACCCCATTTCTGGATCGGGCTCCTTGTTATGGTTCAATGCCCCGAGGCCAGGCGCATGTCCGTTGATCCCTTGGAAAAGGGGCAAAAGAAACGCACCAAAATACTTGCTGGATAGAAAAATAAAAAAATAGAAAAGGGAAAAAGGGAAAAATACTCCTACACCATGCCTCACTAGGAGAGGCGGCTCCGGCATCCGAACACAAAGCCCGTTTGTTCGAGCTTTTACTGTAATTTCCCTTGCCTTGTACCCGTAATTTAGTTAACTACCGGTCCAAGTGCGAGGCGAGACAGGGATTAATTTGCGGGTTAACCTAAATTAATTAATTGCTCGTTAACCTCCCCGCGGGCACCTGGACGTTGGAGGAGGAAGTGAGACATCCTCCTCTTCCGCCCTATCGATACCATGAACCATGGACCATCCCGGAGCGATGGGACCCCCTGGTTGCCTGTGAATTGATTGGGAAGGAGTGTGGGTAGAAGCTGAGTACTACCGACAACACACCAGGACAGCGAAAAGTTTCGCACTATGGTCTCAGAGAATGGGAAAGTTACTCAGCCTCTTCTCACTGGATACCGTTCCACAGAAACTTTCTTCCAATTCGGGTCCCTGCCAGCTGCAGGCGAATAATTCCATGGGCATGTGGTACAGAGAACCTTCGATCTGAGAAATCCTACTAGAGTACTGACTCTATAAATCTTAGAGCATTTCCGTCCTCAATTCCCTCCTCACCTTCCTTCCTCACAACAGCATTCGCTTTGTTTATGGTCGGACAACACTCGTTATACAACAAGATACGGCTCACCATCATGAGATCACACTCGCTCGGTGTGCTCGCACTCGCCTTTGCTGGGAGTGCGGCCGCCGCCGCCGAACGCTATGGACAATGCGGAGGAACTGGGTATGCAGGTGAAACCGGCTGCCCCACCGGATTCCATTGCGTCGTAGAAAACTCTGGTATGTTTGATCGAGCTCTCGGGAGTCCAAGGTTTATACTGATTGTGTCATAGACTATTCTAGTTGCGTGGATTCGGCGTACTACCCCTCGGACTACAACCCCACCTATAGTCAATACTCGGATTCTAATTATCATCCCCCGGGATATACCACAAACCCGTACAAACATTACACGACAACTCCCCCAACGTACACAACCACGTATAAGCCTTATACGACCGACCCGTATAAGCCCGACCCATACAAGTCTTCATACCCATACAACCCTTACCCGACCAACCCGTACAACCCGTACCACTCGGACCCGCCTTACAAGAAGTGCAAGGACCCGTACAAGCCATGCGACGACGACCCTTATAAGCCCGACCATTACAAGTCTTCATATCCATACAACCCTTACCCGACCAACCCGTACAACCCATACCACTCGGACCCGCCTTACAAGAAGTGCAAGGACCCGTACAAGCCATGCGACGACGACCCGTATAAGCCGTACGGCACGGGTTCATACAATCCATACCACTCGGACCCACCTTACAAGAAGTGTAAGGACCCGTATAAGCCATGCGACGACGACCCCTACAAGCCATACAATACCGACTATAAGCCGTACAACACCGACTACAAGCCATACAATACCGGTTATAAGTCGGACTACAAGCCATATTCCGACTATAAGCCATACAATACGGACTACAAGCCATACAATTCCGATTACAAGCCATACCACACGGACGCACCTTACAAGAAGTGTAAGGACCCGTACAAGCCATGCGACGACGACCCGTACAAGCCGTACAACTCCGATTATAAGCCATACAACTCCGATTATAAGCCATACAATACGGACTACAAACCATACAATACCGGTTACAAGTCGGACTACAAGCCATACAATACCGGTTACAAGTCGGACTACAAGCCATACAACTCCGATTATAAGCCATACAATACCGACCCGTATAAGCCGTACGGCACGGACGCACCTTACAAGAAATGCAAGGACCCGTATAAGCCATGCGACGACGACCCGTACAAGCCATACCCGAACGACCCCTATAAGCCGTACACCACGGACCGGTACGACTCGAACCCTTATAGGTCATCGGACCCGTACAAGCCGTACTCGCCAGACCCGTACAAGCCGTATAGCACCGGCCCGTACAACTCATACCACTCGGACCCACCTTACAAGAAATGTAAGGACCCGTACAAGCCATGCGACGACGACCCGTACAAGCCATACAATTCCGATTATAAGCCGTACAACACCGACTACAAGCCATACAATACCGGTTACAAGTCGGACTACAAGCCATACAATACCGGTTACAAGTCGGACTACAAGCCATACAATACAGACCCGTATAAGCCGTACGGCACGGACGCACCTTACAAGAAATGTAAGGACCCATATAAGCCGTGCGACGACGACCCGTACAAGCCATACCCAACCAACCCTTACAAGCCGTACACTACCGACCCGTACAACCCGAACCCTTATAAGCCATCGGACCCATACAAGCCGTACTCGCCAGACCCGTACAAGCCGTATAGCACCGGCCCGTACAACTCATACCACTCGGACCCACCTTACAAGAAGTGTAAGGACCCGTACAAGCCATGCGACGACGACCCGTACAAGCCGTACAACTCCGATTACAAGCCATACAATTCGGACTACAAGCCATACAATACCGGTTACAAGTCGGACTACAAGCCATACAATTCCGATTATAAGCCATACAATACCGACCCGTATAAGCCGTACGGCACGGGTTCATACAACCCATACCACTCGGACCCACCTTACAAGAAGTGTAAGGACCCGTACAAGCCATGCGACGACGACCCGTACAAGCCGTACAACTCCGATTATAAGCCATACAATTCGGACTACAAGCCATACAATACCGGTTATAAGTCGGACTACAAGCCATATTCCGATTATAAGCCATACAATACCGGTTATAAGTCGGACTACAAGCCATATTCCGATTATAAGCCATACAATACGGACTACAAGCCATACAATTCCGATTATAAGCCATACAACACGGATCCTTACAAGCCATACCATACCGACCCACCTTACAAGAAATGTAAGGATCCGTACAAGCCATGCGACGACGACCCGTACAAGCCGTACAATTCCGATTATAAGCCATACAATTCGGACTACAAGCCATACAATACCGGTTATAAGTCGGACTACAAGCCATATTCCGATTATAAGCCATACAACACGGATCCTTACCAGCCATACCATACCGACCCACCTTACAAGAAATGTAAGGATCCGTACAAGCCATGCGACGACGACCCGTACAAGCCGTACAATTCCGATTATAAGCCATACAATTCGGACTACAAGCCATACAATAC